>Ga0315294_10000748_pt1 | contig 35227 bp, 32 predicted proteins | sample YL17G13_40_MG_FD_203626 | JGI IMG/M metagenome (GOLD analysis project Ga0315294, IMG submission 203626) | Sediment microbial communities from Yellowstone Lake, YNP, Wyoming, USA - YL17G13_40 | ecosystem: Environmental > Aquatic > Freshwater > Lake > Sediment | place: USA: Wyoming | collected...
CCCCATCTCTACCTACATCCACAAGAATAAAATTAGCCACCGACGGTACATAGACTATACCTAAGCGATTTAAGGCATCGTAGAGATAATTTTTCCCTTCTAAGATTAATTTGCGAGATTTGGTCAGGAATTTTTTATCGTCTAATGCTGCAAGTGCTCCTGCCTGCGCCAAGAGATTGACATTAAACGGTTGCCTTACCTTTTCCATGCTCATAATAAATTCAGGGTTGGAAAGGGCATAGCCAATTCTTAAACCCGCTAAACCATAGGCTTTAGAAAAGGTCTTAAGAATTATAATATTCTTATTATTTAAATATTTTAAACTTTTGGGAAAATCATCCACATCAATAAAGGTATCATAAGCCTCATCTAAAACTAAAACTACGTTATTAGGTAAATCACGCATAAAGTCCTCGAGCTCAAATTTAGTTACGTAAGTTCCAGTTGGGTTATTGGGATTGGCAATAAAGACCAGCTTAGTCTTCTTATCAATCCTTTTTTTCATCGCCTCTAAATCATATTTAAAATACTTCAAGGGAACAGTAATAATTTTTCGGGCATTGACTTGAGAAATAATCCCGTACTCTAAAAAGGTAATATCGGCGGTAATAATAAACTCATCCTCTTCTACAAAGGTTTTTATAATAATATCAATGAGTTCATCCGAACCATTACCCAAAACAATATTTATAGGTTTAATATTCAAGTGTCGGGCGAGTTTGCGCTTTAAATAAAACCCCTGGCTATCGGGATAACGATTAATGCCTGACAAATTCCTTCTGATTGCCTCTACTGCCCGAGGCGAAGAGCCTAGAGGATTTTCATTAGAGGCAAGTTTAATCACCTCTTTTAAGCCGAGTTCCCTTTTGGTCTCCTCGATTGGTTTACCGGAGATGTAAGGGGTTATATTCAATATGTTTTTGCGGATTAAGCTCATTTTAAATGAGCGCATAACTTACGGAAGCACGAGATCCTTCACTTTGTTCAGGATCGTCCTGATGAACAAAGTAACGAAGGACGAAGTGCAACGTAAGTTATCTGCGCGAATTAAATCCTTGACATCTTTGATGTCAAGGATAAGTTCGGACAGATAAGTTATGTCGTTTACATTTTCCTTAATATAATACTCCATAACTTATGTCCTCACTTATTCTCCCACAGGGTATGAACCTAGAACCTTTAAGAAAGTGCATTTACTCTCTAATTCCAAAATTGCTCTTTTCACTTTGAGATTATCCCGATGACCTTTAAGGTCGACAAAGAAATAATAATCCCAGGCCTTTTTCTTGGAAGGCCGGGATTCAATTTTAGTCAAATTAATCTGATATTTTTTAAAAGGCACAAGCATGTCATGTAAAGCACCCACTCTGTCTTTAATTGAAAACATAATCGAGGTTTTATCATTTCCCGTCTCAGGCACCTCGGTTTTACCGATGACCAAAAAACGGGTAATATTATGCGGTGAATCTTCAATATCAGAGGCGATGACTTTTAATTTGTAAACCTTAGCGGCTAACAAAGAGGCGATAGCAGCACTGGTTTTCTCTTTGGCTGCAACCTGAGCAGCTCGGGTTGTACTTGAGACTTCGACTCTATCCGCAATAGGTAAATTCTCCTGAAGCCAAATCCGACATTGACCAAAGACCTGCGGATTGGAATATATATGTTTTATCTTATCTTTAGGACAGTTTGCGAGTAAGTTGTGCGAAACATCTAAAATTATCTGGGCGCAAATTCTCAAGTCTGAATCCATAAACATATCTAAGGTATGGGTAACTGCGCCTTCAATAGTATTCTCAATCGGGACAACGCCATAATGCGCCACATCCTTTTCTACATCCAAGAAAACATCAGCAATACTATTACAGGCAATATATTTAACCTGTGAGCCAAATCTCTTTAAAGCCGCCAAATGCGTGAAGGTTGCCTCTGGACCAAGATAGGCAATCTTAAGCGGCTCCTCCAAAGATAAACTAACAGACATAATCTCGCGATATATCGCCTCCAGCGCATCACGATTTAAAGGACCTTTATTTATAGCCGCTACTTTACTCAACACTTCTCTCTCGCGGTCAGGCGAATAAGAACTCTTGCCTATTTTGCGTTTTAGCTTGGCAATATCTATAGTTATATTTGCCCGCCTATTAAGAAACTCAATTATCTTTTGGTCTAAATTATCAATTTTTCGGCGCAGATTCTTTAGGCTCATTTATATTCTCCTGGTTAACTAAAAGTTTAGAAAAATCCTCCATCTTAGGCAATTCTTCTAAAGATTTTAATCCAAAATATTCTAAAAATTGCCGCGTGGTTGCAAATACCAGTGGTCTTCCTGGTGCTTTTTTTCTTCCCGAGACCCGGATGAGATCTTTCTCCAAAAGGTTCTTTATCACCCCATCAGTATTTACATTTCTTAAAGATTCAATTTCGCGTCTGATTAATGGCTGTTTATAGGCAATTATAGCTAAGGTTTCTAAAGCAGGCCGGGACAGTCTCTCCACATGGCGCGTCTTGTATAGTTTCTTTAAAAAAGGAGCAAAATTAGTAGCAGTAACCATTTGATAACCATTAGCTATTTCTGCAATGCGCATCCCGCGATTAGTGGATTCGTATTCGGATTTTAAATTCTGGATAACGACACAAAGCTGTTCTGTCTCTTTGGTGTCTAGCGCATTTTTTATCTGTTCTAAAGTTAAGGGCTTATCGCTGGCAAAAAGCAAAGCCTCTAAAGCGGATTTGAGATTATTATCAGGCATAATCTAGGTTGCCTTCCTCTGTTTATAAACTTCGTTTAATAACTCCTCAGTGGTCTGTATATCATGGCGCCTTTCCAAGGCTTTTTTAATCATGTTCAAAGACTCTGCCTTTTTATACTCTAATTGGGTAAGCACGGCTAAAGCCTCCTCCTGTATATCTTGAGTTTTTGTTTCTTGCTGCTTTAACCGAGCATCTTTAATCAACCCAAATTTACCTACTTTATTCTGCAGTTTGGCAATAATCTCTTTTGCCCGCTGCTGCCCTATACCCGGCAAGGATCTTAAGAAATTGGCGTCTGCCTCGTCTATGGCTTGGGCAATTAAAGATATGGGCTGGTTCAAGGCCTTTAAAGCCGCCCGCGGGCCAATGCCTGAGACAGTAATAAAGATCTCAAAGAATTCCTTTTCCACCTCGTTTAAGAAACCGATTAATATGGGTATACTTTTTGCGGGTTCAACATGAAAATAATGATAAGTGACGAGATTAATTGTTCCGTCGGGATTTATATTTTCATCTAAACGCTGCATCACGGTTGCTGGTATAAGCACCTGATAACATATGCCTCCTAGATTAACCACTAAATAGTTGGTGCCTTTTTCGACTATCTTTCCCGAAATGCGGGCAATCATATTAAATGAGCGCATAACTTACGGCAGCACGAAGTGCAACGTAAGTTATCTGCGCGAATTAAATCCTCGACATCTTTGATGTCAAGGATAAGTTCGGGCTTATAAGTTATGTTCGCTTCGCTCCATAACTTATGCCCTTACGTATATAACTGTGGGCAATGGCCAAGGCTAAAGCATCAGTCACATCTGTATATTTAGGCAGAGTTTTTAAATTAAGTAAATTCGCTACCATTCTTTGCACTTGTAACTTAGAAGCCAAACCTCTTCCCACGAGCGCCTTTTTCACCCTGGTGGCGGCGTATTCCACTAAAGGTATTCCACCAGTTGCACAGGCAAGACAGATTACTCCGCGGGCCTCACCTAAGATATAGGCAGTGGTAGGGTGTCGATAATGGACGTATAATTTCTCTAAGACCAGGACATCGGGTTTAGTATCAAGAATAAGTTTTTTTATGACCTGGTATATCTTATGCAAGCGCTCAGTCAATATTTGTTTTGAAGAAGTAGTGACGATTCCTGCTTCCAGCAAAGACAATCGATTTTGCTTACAATCTATTACGCCGTATCCGGTAACAGTTAATGCCGGGTCTATACCTAAGATTCTCATTGTTTATACGCTGCTAACCTGCTCGAGAATATCATCCGGAATATCAAAGTTAGCGTAGACCTGCTGCACATCGTCGTGCTCTTCTAACGCCTCAATTAATGATAATAGCTGCTTGGCATCGTTGCCAACTAATTTAATGGTCGATGAGGGGATCATCGTAATTTCGGCATCCTGACATTTTATATTCTTATCCTGAATAGCTTGCTTTATCTTTTCAAAATCTTGCACTGAAGTAAAGATTTCGTAGTTTTTCTCGTCAACCTTGAAATCTTCTGCCCCCGCATCTAAGGCAATGCTCATCAATTCATCTTCTTTAGCCTGACTCTTTTCGATAAGTATATAGCCCTTCTTAACAAACATCCAGCTTACCGAGCCAGCACCCGCCATATTCCCGCCTTTTTTGGACATGATATTGCGCAGTTCTGCGGTGGTGCGGTTTTTATTGTCCGTAAGCGCTTCCACGATAATCGCTACTCCACCTGAGCCATAAGCTTCATAGATAACTGTCTCGTAAACCACGCCGGGGAGTTCTCCCGTGCCGCGCTTGATGGCCATCTTGATATTATCAGAAGGCATATTTGCTTCTTTAGCTTTAGCGACCACAGCGCGCAGCCTGGTATTGGTATCAGGGTTTCCGCCGCCTTCACGTGCAACAACCGTAATCTCTTTGATGAGCTTGGTATACATAGCCCCTTTTTTAGCATCCGCTGCTGTCTTTCTGGATTTATTCGTCTTCCATTTTGAATGACCGGACATATCTTCCTCCTCGAATATTATTGTGTAGTTTCAAAGTATCAAAGTGTCAATGTATCAAAGAAGCAACTTTGACACTCTGACACAATGATACTGTGACACTCTTTTAGAGGAAAGGCAGAATAAGCCGAGTTCTGTTTTGATGCGATTAACCCGCATCTAAAGCGATCATTTCTCTCAATCCTGAAGTTACCTTCAGAACTTAAGCAGACTACCCGAGATTAATAACGCGCCGGACCAGCACTCATCTCCTATTTTTTCCTTGCTCCGCGTAGAGATTACCGCGTTTCACTTCCCCGCGCTTCGCGCGGGAGTATACAGTTTACTGTTTACGGTGTACAGCGTCACATTTAGTGCTGTAAACTGTAAACTGCTAACTGTGGACTCCGTTGCGAAGCAACGGTTACTCGTCTCTGTGGCTCTTCGCGGATGAATTACTTAAGAAACCATCCATCCGCGATCCCGAGCGTCTATCGTTTAATGTCAAGACGCGAGGGATATCCGCTTTGGATATTTTGTACCCAAAGGATGGGCATTACCCATTACGCTGTCCTCTGGAGCTCGGACTTTCCTGACTTGACATAAAAATGTCAAGCCCGACCGCATTCTGCCTCTCCTGCTATCAAAGAACCTTCTTCTTAACCGCTTCCTTTATGGCTTTATTGGCTAATTTATCTGCACCGCGATTACCTTGACGTGAAATATGATTTATCTTTACCTCTTTAAAATTTAAAAGGAGATGCATGGCTTGATTGTATAATCCCAATAAATTAGGATTTTTTATCTTATAAACCTTGTTAATTTGGCGATATAAAAGTTGACTGTCAGTATTTATTTTTAGAGACTCTGCCTTTAGCATAAGACCTTCTTGTAAACCGTAGATTAAAGCTGTATATTCGGCAATATTATTTGTGGTATTACCAATAAAACTGGCTATATTCTTGATAGTTTGGCCATCCTTACAAATAACCACCCCTATACCGCTCGGCCCGGGATTACCTTTTGATGCCCCGTCAATATAAAGCTCAAGCTCCTTCATTTTCGATATATAAAATTCTATTACACATTTCACAGGGAACTATCCGTTCATACATCTGGATTAGATTAATTACCTGGGGTGGAACAAACATATTGCATCCTTGGCAAGAATTATCCTTTACGCTTACAATTGCTAAACCATCGCGATTCTTAAGAATTCTTTCGTATTGCGAGAGTATTTTTGGCGCAATATTAGGTATAACCTGTTTTCTCTGCGCCTCTAATTGCTCTAAACGGCTATCTATCTCCTTTATCCTATTCTCGATTTGCTTCTTCTGATTATTGAATATCTTTTCTTCCTCTTGTAGCTTTTCTTTCTCTAAATTGCTTTCTTTCTTGACTTTGTCGAATTGGTCAAGTATCTCTAAAATCTTATCTTCTATTACTGAAGCGTCTGCCTTGGCACTGTCTATCTGTTGCAACATCGTCTGGTATTCTTTATTCGTTTTAAGCTGGTAGAGTTGATTTTGTAATTTCTTAGCGCTCTCTTCCTTGGTACCCAAGTCTAATTCTTGATCCTTCCTCTGCTTTTGTAAGTCCAATGAGTTTTTTTCCAGGGATGCCAAATGCGACTTTTTTTCTTCAAAAGAAGCGGTCAAGGCTTTAATCTCCTCTGGCTTAGCTTCTTTTTCATTTTTTAAAGCATAAATCTCGCTATCTATAGTCTGTAATTGTATTAAGTTATTTATCTGCGCTTTCAGATCTACGGTTGCCAATTTTGTTTCCCTTTTACTTTAATTTTAAAATGCAGCATCTCTTCTTAAGCCTTATCTAAAACTCCTGGTGGGCGATACAGGATTCGAACCTGTGACCTCCACAATGTGAGTGTGGCGCTCTAACCAACTGAGCCAATCGCCCGAAATTTTTGCTCTGCAAAAATTTCGTCCCGAGTCACTCTAAGCTATCTTATTAGTGACGAGGGGCAAATTTTTACCTTTCCTAATACACTTCGTCCCTCGTATCATATCTTCTAATAGCAGGATATTCGGGACTTCATGGGCCCACAGGGATTCGAACCCCGGACCAATTGATTATGAGTCAACTGCTCTGACCAGCTGAGCTATGGGCCCGCCTAATTTTTCTTGTCTCCGGGCACATAGCGAATCCGTCAAGTTTTGTGGCAGAGAGCTATGGGCCCAAAATGACATAAAGCAACACTATATATTACTATTTTAAGAGGTTTTTGGCAAGATAAAATTTAGGAAATTTCTGAGCAAACTATCAATACTCTCTCTGGTGGGCAAGGGTCATATCCAGAAAACTGCGCAGTCTTCGAGAACGGGTGGGATGCCTGAGTTTCTTTAGGGCCTTGGCTTCAATCTGGCGCACCCTTTCGCGGGTTACCTTAAAAACGTTACCCACATCCTCTAAGGTACGCGGGCAACCATCGCTTATTCCAAAACGTAAGATTAGTATTTTCTTTTCTCTCTCCGTCAATGTGCTTAAGGCAGAGTTCATTTCGTCTTTGAGCATCGCCCTTACCGTAGCATTGGCCGGTGAAATCGCTTTTTTATCCTGGATAAAATCTCCGAAATGCGTATCGCCTTCATCTCCAATAGGCATTTGCAAAGATATGGGCTCCTGGGCAATTTTTAATATCGCCTTGACCTTTTCTTGGGGCAATCTCATTTTTTGGGCAATCTCTTCAGGAATGGGTTCTCTACCGTTTTCCTGGACAAATATGCGTGAAATGCGGATTATTTTATTAATTGTCTCAGTCATATGCACGGGAATTCTAATCGTGCGTGCCTGGTCAGCAATAGAACGGGTAATTGCCTGCCTTATCCACCAAGTAGCATAAGTAGAAAACTTATAGCCCCTTTTGTATTCGAATTTTTCCACTGCCCGCATCAGGCCGATATTACCCTCTTGAATTAAATCCAAAAAGGATAATCCCCTGTTGGTGTATTTCTTGGCAATGCTAACTACAAGTCTCAAATTTGCCTCGACGAGGCGCTTTTTAGTGCGGCTGAATTTGATATGCGTAGACTTAACCAGCTTCATCTGCTTCTTTATTTTCTTATACGGCTCGCCTAATTGTCTTAATATCTTACGTTTTCGCGACAAATCGCGTTTCCTCTGCCGGTCAATATAATCTATTTCCCTGAGTCGATTGTTGATCCTGCGCACTGCTGCTTCAATCACCGAAGTGATAAAATTAAGTTGCAACATAAGGCTGATACTTTTAGAGTTACTACGGGTGTATTTAAGCCGCTCGATAATCCTTTTCATTCTCTTCAGCACATTGGCTTTCTTTACTTTAATATCCTCTTTGGTTACCTCTTCTAAATTTATTCTACCCTCCAGGATATCAGCGGTCACGCCTAATATATAATTTCGGGCAAATTTTGTGGCCAGCGTTGCCCGCTTAAATTTCTCTTCTGCCTCCTCTATCCGTTTGGCTAATTCTATTTCGTTTTCCCGCGAAAGAAGAGAAATTGAACCCATCTGCTTAAGATACATCTTTACCGGGTCATCCAAAGGAAGGAAGCGTTCCTCAATCTTGGTTTGCTCAGCCAGAACATCCTCTTTAAGCGTAGGAGCTTGCTTTTCCACTGTCTTCTCTTCTTCATTCTCAACAAGCTGTATATCTTCACTTCCTAATAACTCGAAAAGACGGTCGATGTCTTCGGATGAAGATATATCTTCAGGTAAAAGTTCATTTACTTCATCGTAAGTAAGGAACCCTTTCTGCCGGCCAAGGGCAATAATCTTTTCGACATCTTTACTAATATATTCCTTTTTTTTCATTCTCACTCTTCACCTCTTCAATGAGCACACGACTTACGGAGCAACGGCGACGTAAATCATTCTCCCCAGAGTCGCTTCTCTGCTTGTGCGAATTGAATCCGCCAAAGTTCTATGGCGGATGGCTTCATTTACCTCTTCTTAATTAAATATTGGAACTCTCTGGTGAGTCTTTGTAAACTTTCTTCATCACCCAAATGTTGTGCCTGTTTTATCTCATCATGCAGTTTTTGTTTTTTAAACTTTAATCTTTCGTTCTTTAAACGCTGGATACAATCATCGATAACCTTTTCTTTGTCTTGCGAAGAAACCTCAGGAAGAAATGTTGACTCGCAGATGATTTGCGAAACATCATTTTCTCCTAAATCATTCATTAAATTACGAGGCTCTATGCTTTTTCCTTGCGCGCAGAGGTCAAACATGATGGACACAATTTTAGAGACCCGCTCATCCTGAAAATCTGCCGGCTCAAGGCTTTCCCTGATATGTTCAATGAATTCTGCCTCCTCTAACATTAATTTAATTAATAATTTCTCCGTCGGGTTTATATTTAAATCCTTCCTTAAAGGCGCCTGCTCTAAATTCTGATATGACTTCTCAGGCTTTACCTTTTTAATTTCTTGCAATAATGCGTCCTCTCCAACTTTTAATTCCTCGGATAATCTTTTAATATATTCGGACTTTAAGAGTGCATTCTTAAATTTATTGATTGTAGGTAGCATTTCCGCGCAAATCCTGGCCTTGCCTTCGATCTCCAAGGCATCGTAGCGCGATTTCAAAATTTTTAATTTGTAATCAAGTAAATTTTGTGCTTGAGTAATTTCATCTTTAAATTTGGCAATGCCTGTTTTTCGCACAAACAAATCCGGGTCAAACCCTAAAGGCAAGGATACAACCTTAACCTCAATCCCCTCTTCAATAAAAATATCCAATGTCCTTAAAGTAGCTAGCTCTCCTGCCGCATCGCCATCATATACCATGACTACATTATCGGTGTATCTTTTTAAAATGCGGGCCTGCTCATAGGTAAGCGCTGTACCAAGCGAGGCCACAATATTTTTTAAGCCTTCCTGAAAAGGGGTAATAAAATCTAAATAACCTTCTACTACCACAACGCTATCATTCTGTCTTATCGGCTCTTTAGCCAGATTTAAGCCGTAGAGATTCCTTCCTTTGACGTATATGGGTGTCTCTGGTGAATTAATATATTTAGGTAATGTGTTATCCAGAATCCTCGCCCCAAAACCAAGCACCCTGGACTTAATATCAAATATAGGAAAAATAATGCGCTTGCGGAACCTATCGTAATAACCGCCACCTTCTTTGGTTAGGACAAGGCCGGCTTTTTCCAACAAACCAAGACTTATATTTTTAGCCCGTAAATAATTAATGAGCGCATCCCATTTATCCGGCGCATATCCTAATTTAAATAATTTTATACTCTCTTCGCTTATGCCCCTCTTTAAAAGATAGTCCTTGGCATCAACTGTACTTTGAGAATTTAATACACCGGCATAAAAAGAAGCGCTTAACTCATTGACTTTATAAAGTCCAGTGGTAAGGCTTGCGGTTTGATAATCTGGGCTAGTCTCTTTAGGTAAAACTACGCCTGCCTTCTTTGCCAGAGTCTCAACTGCTTCTGGAAATTCTAAGCGTTCAAATTGCATGAGAAACTTAAAGGCATTTCCACTTACCCCGCAACCAAAACAATGGAATATCTGGCGTTCAGGTGAAACCATAAAAGAAGGTGTCTTTTCGTGATGGAATGGGCATAAGGCCTTAAAATTTCTGCCTGCGCGCTTAAGGGGTATATAGCCGGAAATCAATTCCGCAATATCAATGCGGCTTAAGATATCTTCTAAAATATTTTCCGGTATGCGGCCTTTCATTGACGCCTAACCCTTCTAAATCCCGAACAATTAATAATCTCGAATCTCTCTTTTGTTTGTTTTTCTATCCTATCGAGGAGCAAATTAAGTCCCAAGGTATCCGAAGATATATGGCCAGCAATAACCACATTAAGATTAGCGTCTTTTACTTTCCTGAAATGCTCTTCGCTTAAATGCATAGCTACAATACTCCTTATCCCAACTTTATAGAATTTATCAAATGCGTCCTTGGAACCTTCAGTACCGCCGGTCATCTCCACAAAAATCTTACCTGTTTTTCTTTTAGGGCTACCTAAAATAACGCGTGGACCGGCAAAATATTTTCCTGCCTCTTTATATTCAGGTATATCTAAAAGGATATCCAGAATATCCTGTACCCTTTTTGGCTTCTCTTGACGCATCAATTCTTGAATATAGTAAGACACATGATTATCCGCTGGGGTATGCACGCACATAAAAGGCATATCTAAAAGTTGGGCCGCATCCACAGAGCGCATATGATTTTGTGGCAAGATTTTTCTGGCTACTTCCTGCATCCTCTCATCTAATAATTGTTTAGCAATAGACTCAAGAATTCCGACTTTTCTTAACAGCTCTACTTGTAATTTCATCACTTCTGATAATGCCGCGTAGGCTTTTCCTTCAGGATGATGCGCAATAACTAAATCCAGGCCTTTTTCTTGGCGAATCTTATCCGCTAATAAAAGCTCTCCTGCCTCTATGTCTATTCCCATCATAATTCTTTTTATTTCTATATCAGGATTACCATAGAGGATAGCCGTATCTTCGAAAGAGCGTATTTTGCTCTTTTTTCTCGGGTCGCGGTCAAGGCCAAATTTTACAATTTGGTTATAGAGATAGGATAACTTCATGGGATAAAACCTTATGGCAATTCAAGAAGACCAATCATCACTGCTCGGCGGAACCGGAGGGTTGAATCTCAAGGACAGTCTTATTGAAACTTTCCTTAGTCATAAACTTAGAGAAAAATCCATTCCATAACGCGCTGTATGCAGCGGGAGCAACCTTAAAAAGACGCCTTCCCAAGTACGAATCACTAACGCTTTTCTCTAAGTAATTGATGCTGGAAATAACCAAAGTAAAGACAATTAAGCTCACCAGAAAAAAACCCCGGATTAAACCTAAAATAAAACCTCCCCATTGATTTAACTGCGGAACTGCCTCCATCTTGACGAAATGAGAAAATACCTCACGTAAACCCACAAAGAATAAGTAAGTCAAAACTGCTAAAGACAAAAATAAAAGAAAATCAAAAAACTTTAAAGGGATATTCGTAAGACCAAAACGCTTGCTAACAAAGTCGGATAGCATAGTATAATAATGTAACGACAAATATATAGAAGAAAGTGTGCCTAAGGTCTTAAAAAATTCTGCAACTAATCCGCTTTTAAATGCTATGTAACAGACTCTAAATAAAATAATTATAACCAAGAAATCAATCCAGTTTAATTGTTTTAAAATATCTAATAGCATAATTTTCCTTTCTTTTTTTGGTCAAATTTTTTAAAGTATAACATATAAATATAGACTTGTCAAGGAAAGCGCTTTCTTGTCCTAACTAAAGTTAGCATAAACAGTTATGAAGGATTATCAGACAGGCTACAGGCTATTTTTATGGCCTCTGGCTGCTAAACCAAAGGATAGTCTTTTTAAAACCCTCTTTTAACTCTATAGTCGGTTGCCACTTAAGCAGTTTTTTGGCTTTAGTAATATCGGGCTTTCTCTGCCGAGGGTCATCTTCAGGTAAGAGCTTAAAGACAATTTTACTTTTTGTCCCAGTTAATTTGATTACTATTTTTGCTAATTCTAAAATGCTAAACTCCTTGGGATTACCTAAATTTATCGGCTCATTTATACTTTGGAGCATAACCCTATATATACCTTCTATTAAATCAGTGATATAGCAAAATGAACGCGTCTGTTTGCCTTTACCGTATACTGTTATAGGTTTATTATGTAAGGCCTGATAAATGAAATTCGGAACCACCCTGCCATCATTAATGCGCATCCTTGGGCCATAGGTATTAAAAATACGCACAATCTTGGTGTCTATTTTGTGCACGCGATGATAAGCCATAGTGATTGCCTCAGCAAAACGCTTAGATTCGTCATAGCATCCGCGCACCCCTACAGGATTAACATGGCCCCAATAACTTTCCGGCTGAGGATGTATTAAAGGGTCGCCATAAACCTCGGAAGTAGAAGCGAGCAGGAACTTTGCCTTTTTTTCTTTAGCTAATCCTAATGCGTTATGCGTTCCCAAAGAGCCGACTTTTAAAGTTTGAATGGGAAACTTTAAATAATCGACAGGCGAAGCTAAAGAGGCGAAATGCAAAACATAATCAATTTTCCCTTCGATATTAATATATTTGGTGACGTCGTGTTTTATAAATTTAAAGTTTTTATTTTTAACTAACCCCTCTATGTTCTTCAAATTTCCGGTGATAAGATTATCTAAACATATGACCCGAAAACCTTCCCGAATCAATCTCTCGCATAGGTGTGAGCCGATAAACCCGGCTCCACCGGTTATAACGGCCACTTTCCTACCCATTTTTTTGAAAGTACTCCACGGTTAATTTCAGCCCTTGAATAAAGTCTATCTTTGGTTTATATCCCAGCATGCGCTTAATTTTGCTAAGGTCAGCCTGGGTTTTAAATACGTCACCTGGCCGAGGAGGTAAAAAAACTGGCTTTGTATCTTTATCCATTATTTTATGCAGTATCTTCACTAACTCTAAAACAGTATAATCTTTACCCGAAGCAACATTAAAGACTTCGCCCTTGGAATTCATTTTTTTGACTGCCAAAAGATTCGCCTCCACCACATTCTTGACGTAAGTAAAGTCTCGCGATTGTTTGCCTGTTCCATATATAGGCGGATGTTCGCCCTTTAATAAGCAGTTTATAAATTTAGGAATTACTACGGCGTATTCATCATCCAAAGATTGCCGGGGACCAAAAACATTGAAATAGCGCAAAGACAGAGTAGGTAAATGATGGCAGTAACTAAATATCCGGCAGTAATGTTCTCCTGCCAATTTAGTCAGGGCGTAAGGTGAGATGGGGCAAGGCAAGAAACCTTCTTTTTCGGGAAAAACCTTGATTTCTCCGTAAACCGAACTTGAGGAAGCCAAGACAAAGCACTTTATCTTATTTTTCACTGCTGCCTTTAATAAACTCAAGGTGCCCTGGATATTGACCTCGTTGTATTCTTGGGGGTTACGCATAGATTTGGGCACGCTTCTTAAGGCTGCTTGATGCAGGATAAAATCAATCCCTTTGCTTGCCTTCAGGCAGGTATCGAATGAGCGTATATCGCCTCTAATTAGCTCATAGCTCTTAGCTCTTAGCTCATGGGTAAAGCTCAAATTCTCTATTTTACCACTTGAAAAGTTGTCTAAAACCCTGACAAAATGACCTTCTTTGAGCAAGCGCTCAACAATATGAGAACCGATAAAGCCCGCTCCCCCTGTAACTAAGAACTTTTTCATAGGCGAAAAATTTTATTATCAGCCGTATTCTTATAAACATTTCGGGTATCGAATATCAGCCGAGCATTTTTTAATATATACCCGTAATCCAATAAAGAATGGTCGGTAACAATAACTACGCAATCAAAGGTGCTTAATTGGACTCTTTTCAAATCAATAGACTTAAGGCTTAGGTTGGATAATTTTAAATAGGGAATCAAGGGATCGTAATAATTGACCTGAGCCCCTTTTGCTTTTAGAATTTCGATTATGTCTAAGGCGGGTGATTTTCTTAAATCTTTTATATTCTTTTTATAGGTAACTCCGACAATTAAGAACTTAGACTTATTCAATTTTGTTCCCTGGCTATTTAAAACTTGCCCTATGCGGCCGACCACATATTTGGGCATTGAAGTAATTATATCGGAAGCCAATTTTATAAAACGGGAGTGAAAGCCAAATTTTTTAGCCTTCCAGTGCAAGTACAAGGGGTCTTTAGGTATGCAGTGGCCGCCCACACCCGGACCGGGATAAAAAGGCATGAAACCAAAGGGCTTGGTCTTGGCAGCTTCAATGACTTCCCAGATATTGATATTCATTTTATCTGCCATAATAGCCAACTCATCAATCAGGCCAATATTAATTAGACGAAAGGTATTCTCTAATAACTTAACGGTTTCAGCGACCCGCGAAGAAGATACAGGAATAACCTTATCAATGATAATATTATAGGTAAGCGTTGCTAAATAAGAGGCTTCCTTATTGATCCCGCCGATTACTTTGGGGATTTTGTGCAAAGGATACCTGGCGTTCCCAGGATCTATTCTTTCGGGCGAAAAACAAAGATAAAAATCCCGGCCATGTCTTAAACCACTGGCCTCAAGTAAAGGTAAGATAACTTCCTCAGTTGTCCCGGGGTAAGTAGTGCTCTCTAAAATAATCAATGTCCTTTCTTTAATCCTTTTAGATATCGCTTTTATCGCCTGCTTAATAAAAGATATGTCCGGATGGTATTTTCTCTTCAGCGGCGTGGGGACACAAATAAGAACAACATCGACTTCACGTAAAGAACGAAAATTATCCGCCACTAAAAATCTTTTCTTTGAGACGGCATCTTTTAATTCTCCGGAAGATATATCGGTTATATAGGATTCTTTTCTTCTGATCCTCTCTATTCTATCTTTATCTACGTCTATTCCTAAAACCGGAAATCCTTGTTTTGCGAATGCAATTGCCAGAGGAAGCCCGACATAGCCCAAACCGACAACGGCAATCTTGATTTTCTTCTGGTAAATTCTTTTTTTAAACTCTTGAAAGAAATTATTCACGATTTTACAGTTAGGATTGCTTAACTTATTCTCCTGCCGATACCCACATAAGTAAAACCTAATTTTTGCAGCATCTTCGGCTCATAAATATTACGGCCGTCAATAATCAGAGGCCTTTTAAGCAGCCTCTTTATTTTATGAAAATCTAATTCTTTGAATTCATCCCATTCTGTAATAATCAAAAGACAGTCGCTGCCCTTACAGACATCATAGGCATCTTGACAAAATGTAACTTTCGTTAAGACTTCCTTTGCCTTCTTTACGGCCTGGGGATCATAGGTTTTTATTGCCGCACCTTCTGCTTGTAATGCCTTAATGATATCTATGGAGGACGCATTGCGTATATCGTCGGTATTAGGCTTAAATGACAAACCTAGGACGCCTATAGTCTTGTCTTTGATTATCCATAAAACATCCTTTATCTTCTTAATCAAATATTCCTTCTGTTCGTCATTAATGCCCCTGGCTGCCTTTAGCAACTCGAAACTATAACCTAATTTATCGCAGATATTAACAAAGGCATCTAAGTCCTTAGGAAAACACGAACCGCCATAACCAATACCCGCATTTAAAAAAGCCTGGCCAATCCTTTTATCTAAACCCATCCCATGAGCAACTTCCTTCACATCCGCTCCTACCTTATCGCAGATACGGCTGATAGCGTTAATAAAAGAAATCTTGGTGGCTAAAAAAGAATTAGAGGCGTGTTTAATCAGCTCCGCGGATTCGATGTCGGTAACGACCAATTGCGAATTTAAGGGCTTGTATAAATTGACCAGCATATCCCTTGCCCTTTTGGACTCAACGCCGATAACGACTCTGTCCGGATGCATAAAATCATTGATGGCCTGGCCCTCGCGTAAAAACTCAGGGTTGGAAGCCACATCAAATTTTACCTTGCGCTTAACATAAGTTGCGATGGTATGCTTAACCCATTTACCGGTCTTTACCGGGACAGTGGACTTCTCCACAATTAAACGGTAATCTCTCATATGTAAGGCAATATTGCGCGCTACACTTTCTATGCCGGTAAGGTCTGCTTCTCCGTTTTCTAAGGAAGGGGTGCCTACGGCGATGAAGATAATCCCAGAACCACTAACCGCCTCTTTAATGCTGGAGGTGAATTTCAGTCTTCTCTTTTTGACATTACTTGAGATTAACTCTTTAAGACCAGGTTCATATATAGGTATAATGCCTTTTTTAAGATTTGTTATTTTCTTACTATCGTTATCCGCGCAGATAACCTTATTGCCTAACTCGGCAAAACAAGCGCCGCTAACTAAACCGACATAACCGCAGCCAATGGTAGAAATATTCACCCCGCCCTTCCTTTCTCTTTTGTTTATTTTTCTATACTACACTACCCCATCTCTTCCTCTTTAGGAAGAGCGGGGTTCATCTTACCTCCTGTGCCAATTTTTATGGTGCATTGTAACATAAATAAGCATTGCACTGATTGCACAGATTTCAAAGTCGATTACACAGATTATCGAGGGGAATTTTATCTGTGTAATCCGATTTTTAATCAGTGTAATCATACCTTTATTTATTTGACAGAGCATTATGGTGAGGATTGCGAACCGGTCTTGGGGGCATGGTAGCTTTGGTCAAACCCAAATTGCATCTCAGGAAATGCCTTGATTCTAAAGATAACCCAAAAAGCATGGCCTCTATCTTCGCTGACATTATAGGTAAAATCCACTATCCAGCAATGTAGGTCTCTGGAGAAAGCATATTCTTGTTCTCTCAAGCCATTTTTGTAAAGAGGAATATTGGCAATTTGATACCTTTCGTATATTCTGAATTTCCACTTCGGAGATAGACGCCAATTTAATTCAGAAGTCAGTTCCTTTCCGCCTTTTCTCTGATAACGCTCACCGATTCCCAAAGACCACTGCCCCCAATTAAAACTCATACCATAGTTTACAGTAGAAAAACGTTTATAGTTTCCATCATAATGATCTCCTGAATGTTTATAGGTGGCATCGGTATCTATCCTTAACCACGAATAAGGCAGGAGCTCTAAATCAAAAAGGAAATCGGAAAAACTTGAACCCGTGCCGCCTTTAGGCTTAAAGAGATAGTCGGTATTTGCCTTCAGCATTGCAAAATCTACCTTGTTATTATCGCTCCTTTTGGTCTGCAGTTTATTCACCAGCTCCAGAGTAACTTTATTACTAGTTGAAATACTGTCTAGGGTATCAAACTGCTGTAACTTTGCCGAAGGGATTGTCGGATTATGGATATAAGCAAATTGCGCCAAAGGACTAATTATATGCCTAATCCCATTAATATCCATTCCTAAGAAATTTGAATTAAAATCGAAAACTCGAAAGAACTTCGTACTTACATCCATCCCGCTATAGAAAACTGTGCGGGGATTCAAAGACTCGCCCTGATTGTCCTTGCTATAATAAGTATCTCTTGCTCCTACAAATGGCCTAACCCAAAAAATTGAGGCTCTAGCCGGCAAAGACAATTGATTATAGGTATCCAATCTCACTACATCATCATCTAAATCAGAAGGAACAGCGAACTTTCTATTTAGACTGGAAAAAATAGTACTGTTACTAAAATATACCGGGCTTTCAGCGATTTTATAATCCGGTAAGCTCAATGAAATCTCAGGCAGCTTCTCGATATAAGTAGGGTACCAGCGGTTGGTGCGCTTCTGCATTAAAAAACTTAAGGAGGCATAGTCATAGGTATGGCTTACTAATACATAAGATGCGGGCTGAGCGTCTTTCTCGTATTCGCGATAGAAATAATCTTTAAGAAACTGGTAACTCGAGCCCCGGAGTGCCATTTTGGAATCTACGATTTTATAATATTCTATAGTTGCCTTGGTGCGCGGGTCCATGTCCCAATTATGCCGCCAGCGGATTAAGTACCTTTGAAATACCTTAGGTATAGTTACATCTTTAACTACGCCTTTAGATTTATCTCTCTCTTGTGTATAATAATATTTAAAATCTCCTTTACCAAAATCAGGGCTGGTATAATTTGTGCCAAAACCCTCGGCGACGCCCGTATAACTTCTATAGTCTAAATAAATTCTTCCGCTGATATTATCGGTAAGATTATATCTGGTAGCGGTGAGTAAATAAGACCCCCAGTCTTTGCGACTACCCGGCGTCACCTGTACGTGCATAGCTGGGTCTTTAAGGCTGCGGTTATATTTAGGAAGGTAAAACAACGGTACTTTATTCACATAGAAGGTATCATTTTTGGTCTGAATTTTATCTCCGGGAAACATGTCTATTTTGCTTGAAGCCATACGATAATGGGGTTTATCGTAGCTACAACTAGTCATATATCCATTCAGTGCTATAAATTCAGCATCGCTTATTTTATTAACCGTCTTGCTCTTGCCAAAATAAGGGTTAGACCTGAATTGCCCGTCAATCATCATTCCTGCCTTAGTTTGAAAATTATAGATTAGCTTTGAACCTTCGATTACCCCCTTCTGCTCATCCAATCTGACATTACCCTGGGCTTCGGCATCTTTGGTCTGGACATTAACCGTAAGCTTCTGGCAGGTTAATACTGAGCCTTTATAGTCTACTGATACATTGCCTGAGGCTGTGACTAATTTACCGTCGGTAGAATATTCGACCGTATCTCCGTTGACAATAATCGGCTCTGGTTTAGGCGTTTCTTGGGCCACTGCAGTAATCTGAGTGCCCATACACAAATAGGAGATAAACAATAAAAGCTTAAATTTATTGGGGATTGGAAGTTGTTTCATTTCGATTTATTTAGGTATTTTCTTATAATCCTCCAAGAATCTTTGTATGCCTATATCCGTCAGCGGGTGTTTTATAAGTTGTTCGATTACGGCAAATGGCACTGTGGCAATATCCGCGCCAATCAGCGCAGCGTCTGCGATATGAAGAGGATTACGCACTGAAGCTACAATAATCTGAGTTTTAAAACCGTAATTGCTGTAGATAGTTTTTATATCTCTAATCAAATCCATTCCTACCTGGCTTATATCGTCGAGCCTACCGATAAAAGGCGAAACATAGTCTGCGCCGGCTTTGGCGACCAATAAAGCCTGAGAAGGAGAAAAACAAAGTGTAACATTAGTCTTGATATTCTCCCGCGAGAGAATCCTTACTGCCGCCAGACCATCTTTAGTTAAAGGGACCTTGACCACGATATTTTTAGCAATCTTGGCAAGCTCGCCAGCCTCACTAACCATACTCTCGGCATCAAGGCTAATAGTTTCCGCGCTCACTGGACCGCTGACTAAAGCGCAGATTTCTTTTAATAATTCGCGTGCCGGGCGATTCTCTTTAGCGATTAGGGTAGGGTTAGTAGTTACGCCGTCGATTAAGCCTAATTTTGCTGCTTCCTTTATCTCTTTAATATTGGCAGTATCAATAAAAATCTTCATATTTTATCTTAAACCCAAACCTTGTTTTACTAATATGGCTGCGCCGATTAATCCGGCATCGCTTCCTAATTTTGTCTTAAATACCTTGACTCGGCGAGCCTGCACATTCATTGCGCGCTTCGCAATCGTTTCTCTTACTCTAGCAAATAATATTTTACCGGCATTGGCTACGCCGCCGCCAATGACAATTGCGTCAGGATTAAATAAATTCACCACGCCTACGAACGCCGTTCCCAATCGGCTACCTACTTTAGACCAGATGGTTTTGGCTTTTTTATTTTGTTTTCTGGCAAGTCTGCTTAACTCCTCTAAAGAGACGTCTCTTTTAAATAAATTCCTGGCATCCCTAAGAATGGCATTATTCCCAATATAGGTTTCCAGACACGCCACACCTCCACAATTACACCTGGGCCCCTTTTCATTAATCGGAATATGGCCTATTTCACCGGCGGCAAAACTAAAGCCGCGATAAAGTCTGCCATCAAGTATAATCCCACCGCCCACCCCTGTTCCTAAGGTTATGCAGACTGCATTTTTAAAACCTCTGGCTGCCCCTAATTTATATTCGGCTAAAGCCATAAGATTGGCATCGTTATCCAGAAATATGGGCAGACTTAAACTTCTCTCTAAAATATTTTTAAGTCTTACCTCTTTCCAACCCGGGATATTGGGAAAAAAATGAACCAGGCCATTTCTTACATCTATAGGTCCAGGCAAACCCAAACCCACACCCAAAATATCCTTTTTACTTAACTGATTGTCTCTTATAATCTTTTTAACCGAATCTACGATTGCGGCAATCAGGCTTTCCTTCTTCTTAAAACCCTTGGTGTTTAAAACCCGCCTATCTTTAATCTTATAATTCAAATCCAAAAGAGCGCTCTTTAAATTTGTCCCGCCTAAATCAATAGCCACGATGAACTTATGACTCATGACTTGCTATTTTATATTAAAGTTATGCCAATTGCAAGAGTTAATGTTGTCTACATATCATATACACAAACTTTATTTCTGCCTGTCTGTTTGGCCTTATACAAAGCAAGGTCCGCTTTCTCAATAAGCTCATCGGCGTTCTTAGCATCGCTTGGAAAAGTTGATATACCTATACTTATAGTTGCCTTTAAATCCTCATCATAAGCCCTAATATGCCTTGCCTCTAATGATTGCCGGATACGTTCGGCAGCAAATTTTGCCCCTTCCTTATCGGTCTCAACTAAAATTAGGGAAAACTCCTCTCCGCCGTATCTACCCATTAAATCTATCTGACGTATATTTTCCTTAATAGTTTTAGAAACTTCTTTTAATAGCACGTCCCCTACCAAATGCCCATATTCATCATTATAATCCTTAAAATGGTCTACATCGATCATCAGAAAAGAAAACTTAAGATTAAACTTAAGCGAACGCTCTAATTCTTCCTTGAATCTTTGCATATAAAATCTGCGGGTAAAAATTCCGGTAAGAGTATCTGTAATTGCCAGTTCTTGAACCTGTTTATACAAAAGCGCTCTTTTAATCCCCAAGAGAAACTGCTGGGCCAAGATGTGAAATTTTTCCTTATCTTCTTCTTTGATGCCGCTGGCCGCCAGATATCCTATGGGCTTCTTATTTATCTCAAGCGGGACAGCTAAATAAGAGTTATTCTGCATAATATCTTCGGCGGTCTTGATAAACTGGCAATCCTTAATTTCAATATATCTACTTATCTGCTCTTTAAAAGAACTGAATACTTTTTCTTCATCCAATGTCTTACAGATATCTTTGGTTATATCATAAAGGGCAATGGTTTTCTCTGCCGCCCTTACTAAAAGAGAATTTTTCTCTTTAATGGGAACATTTTCTTTCAATAATTTTTCATATTCATTTTTAATTTTCTGATAATTATTTTTAGCCTTAATAAAATCCTTACCTATCTCTCTCTTGAGGGCTAAATATAAAAATACAGTTAGTAAAATTAGTGCGATGAAATTCCACATACCCTGTTTCTTCCCTTTTGTTTAGCCAGATACATTGCCTGGTCTACCTTAAATATCAATTCATCATCATCTGGCGCATCACCAGGAAAACTAGCCACTCCGATAGACGCAGTAACGTTGGTTTCTTGATTGCGTAAAATTATTTTTGTCTTTTCTATCCTTGATCTTAACTCTTCGGCTAGACCTAAGGCTCTTTTTTTATCCAGTTGAGGCAAAATTACAGAGAATTCTTCGCCGCCAAAGCGGCTGATTATTGACCTTAGGTCTTTTAAGCCCTCGTTTAAAATATTACTCAATTCTTTTAATACAATATCTCCGGCAGTATGACCAAATTTGTCATTGTAACGCTTAAAAAAATCAATATCCAGCATCAATAAAGATAGAGAAACTCCTTGACGGATGCACCTCTTGTATTCTTCTTTTAGTCGCGATAAAAAATATCCCTTAGTATATAGGCCGGTTAATCCATCGTGAATAGCCAAATCCTGAGTCTTCTGAAAAAACTCTGCATTCTCTAAAGCCACAGCTCCGAGATCGCAAATCGCGGCTAAAAACCTTAAATCATCCTGCGAATAAAAACCCGCGATGAGATTGTCGAGTCTAAGTATGCCTAAAAAACGATGTTCGCTCATAAAGGGCGAACTGACTAAAGACGCAATTGGTCTTATGTCTTGAGCCTTCAATCTTTCTAAGTCAAATCGAAAATCTTTCTTTGTGTCTTCGATTAACAAAGGGGTGTTATGTCTTAAGACCCAAAAGTCAAATATATCTCCCTCTTTAGCTTTAATGATTAATTTTTTATCTTCCTTTTTTGTTTTCGCTATATATAGTTTATGCGACTGACTATCCAATAAATACAAAATGCATGTCCCAGCTCCTTTTGCTATCTGTAAAAAGGCAATAGAAACAAGATTATCCGCAATAGACTCAGGACCTAAACTCTGATTAATTTCTTCAATAATTTTTTTGAGGCTATTATAACGGCTGATTTTCTCGTTGAGCGAAAGAGTATTCTTTAATTCCTTGGAATTCTCGTCAGATAAAATATTGATTTTCTCCTGAAGTTTTTGGCAAGACAGGATAATGGAGTATTTGATTTTAAGGTTTTTCCTAAACAGGTAAAGCCCTAAGAAAAGGTTGGTCAAATAAAATATGCTTAATAGTTTATAGTTTGGGGGCTTTGAATAAAGAATTAAATGTAAGGGTAGGAAAACTAAAGCAAAGAGAAAGACAATAATCTTTAAAATTACTTTTAAATATTTTGTCTTGTTCGTTTTATCCTTATTAATTTTAAAAACTACACAATTGTTTTTTCTGTATCTTTATCAAAGAAGTGAACCTTGCTCATATCAAAGACTAAATCCATATCCTCGTTAACCCTGGGCCTGTCGTGAGCGCCTACCCGGGCAATAAAAGAGTGCTTGCCAGTATTTAAATATAAATACACCTCTGAGCCCATGGGTTCATATACCTCACAGTTTGCCCGGACGATATTTTCCGGAGGGGCTTCCGAGACAAAAAGCTTGTCATAGATATCCTCCGAACGGATCCCGAAGATCGCCTCTTTACCTATATAGGGGTTAACAGCCTTATGCATATCTTCAACCAACTTAACCTGAATTTTGCCTTCATCAAAATATATCCGACCATCTTTTTTGATAACCCTGCCATTCATAAAGTTCATGGGCGGAGAGCCAATAAAACCGGCTACAAATTTATTTTTCGGATGGTCGTAAATTCCTATTGGGTCAGCTACTTGCTGCAACACGCCGTCTCTCATTACTGCAATCCTATCACCCATAGTCATAGCTTCGATCTGGTCATGCGTAACATATATAATTGTTGTCTGAAGTCTTATGTGCAACTTGTGAATCTCGGTGCGCATCTGCACTCTCAGCTTTGCATCGAGATTACTTAAAGGCTCATCGAATAAAAATACCAGTGGCTTTCTTACAATCGCCCTGCCCACTGCCACGCGCTGCCTTTCTCCGCCGGAGAGCTCTTTGGGTCTGCGGTTAAGAAGGCGCTTAATCCCTAAAATATCCGCAGCTTCATTTACGCGCTGAATAATTTCTTTTTTGGGATAATGTCTTAGCCTTAAGCCAAAAGACATATTTTCGAATACGCTCATATGCGGATATAGAGCATAACTTTGAAATACCATAGCAATATCGCGATCTTTGGCGGGTACATCATTGACCAGTTTATTGCCAATAAATATATTGCCTTCACTTATCTCTTCTAATCCAGCAATCATCCTAAGCGTTGTAGATTTTCCGCATCCCGAAGGACCGACCAAAACCATAAATTCTTTGTTCTCTACCCCTAAGTTAACCCTATCCACTGCTTTTACGCCGCCAGGAAAAACCTTAGTAACATCTTTCAGACTTACTTGCGCCATAACCCTCACTCCGTTCGGGATCCCGCTTTTAGCGGGAACAGTTAACGTGTTTAGCAGTTAACAGCTAAAATTTGTGTATTTACTCATTCCTTTTACTTAACGCTGTAAACTGTGCACTGTAAACGGTAAACTTATTAGTTATTATATATATATTAACCCAGATAGTCAAGTAGTTGACTTAATGTTAATTTCAAGTTTTTACGATGTAAAATCATATCTATAAGTCCGTGTTCCAGAAGAAACTCCGAACGCTGAAATCCAGGTGGCAATTTCTGCCGGATGGTCTGTTCAATAACGCGCGGACCAGTAAAACCGATTAAAGCCTTTGGCTCAGCAATGATTACGTCTCCTAACCCTGCAAACGAAGCCATCACCCCGGCCATGGTAGGGTTAGTAAGTACCGAAATATAGGGTAGTTTCTCTCGATGATGATAATAAAGAGCGGCGGAGGTCTTAGACATCTGCATAAGGCTCAACATACCTTCGTACATCCTCGCTCCGCCTCCTGAACCTGATACAATCACCAAGGGAAGCCTATTTTTTGTTGCCGCCTCAATAGCACGGGTTATTTTCTCTCCTACCACCGAACCCATTGAACCCATAATAAAGCGTGAATCTGTTACCGCAATAATAACATTTTTATTATCCAACAACCCTTCTCCTGTAACTACAGCTTCCTTTAATCCTGTCTGACTTTGGTCTTGGTCTAGTTTGTCCTTATAGGTCTTAGGGCCTTTAAAATCTAAGGGGTCAACTGATATCATATCTTTATCATATTCTAAAAAAGTGTCCTTATATAATAACATATTTACTCTTTCGTAAGCCCCTAAGACAAAATGATAATTACATTTTGGACAAACCTTCAGGTTTTCTTCAAGGGTCTTATTATATAATGCCTCAGAACAGCCTTCACACTTGGTCCAAAGGCCGTCGGGCATCTCTCTCTTTTTTAACCTGACAATCGTATATTTTGGCTTACCAAACAATGCCATTTTTAATCCTCATGTTTATTAATAACTAGCCCAGATAAAACCTTAGGATAAAAATAGGTTGATTTTGAGGGCATTTTTTCTCCACTCAAAGCAACTGATATAATCTGTTGAATTTTTACGGGATTCAAGAAAAAGGCAATATATGAATTATCGTTATCTATGCGTTTAATCAATTCATCAGTAATCGGGCTAAATGTGATTCTCTCTTTATCCTCAAAATCTAATTCCAAAATCTTCTTTAAAACTATGTAATTTAAAATAGCGACATCCAACGACCTGTATTCGCTAGGCTTATCATTAATCACTTTATCTAGAATCTTAACATTCTTCAAACGCATAAGCCAATATCTCTTGCCTTTGTACACCCCTAAAACATGCTCTGAGCTTCCTGCCTTTTCCAGTAAGAAGAAGAATCTCGTCTTATCCTTAACCTCATCTACATCAAAATAATTATTAAGGTTCTGCTGAAAAGTATTCATACTAAAACTGGAATCTAACTTAACCAGCCGATGTATGGGCAATACGGTTAAACCATGAGATTCTACATTGGTAAAATAGGCTAAGATATAATTGAAATTTTCTTCACCATTTATTGAACCAAGCCTTTCCTTCATCTCTTGTCTGTAAGTACAGGCGACTTCATAACGATGGTGTCCGTCGGCAATAAAGATGTTCTCGCCTGACATCTTTTTCTCTATATCGGACAGAATGTCAGGTGAGTCTATTCTCCATAACTTGTGTAAAATTTTATCCTCATCTTTGATATCGATAAAAGGCTTTTTATCCTGCAGGCATTGCTGATAAGCTCGTTGGATAATACGTTTCTTATCCGAGGAAAGCACAAATATCGGACTTAAATTTGCTCTCACGGATTTAAGAAGTCTTAATCTATCTTCTTTTGGTTCAAGACGGGTGTGTTCATGACCAAATACCGAAGTATTATTATCTTCCAAATGTAGGAGAGCGATAAAACCTAAACGTGTTTTCCTTTCCCCTTTTAGATTATACTGTTGGCTATAAAAATAGATATTCGGGCATTCGTCCTGAATAAGAATTTTATTTTTTAACCAGTCTCTAAAATAATTCCCCGCCCGTTTATATTTATCTTCATTGGGAGTATCCTTACCCAAAAGTATATGGATAAGGTTATAGGGGTTGCGTTCGTGGTAGTATTCTTGGGCGTCGGAAGAGATTATATCATAAGGAGGGCAAACTACATGAGATACATCTCTGATCTTCTCTTGATTATAAATAACTGCTCTAAAGGGCTTTATTTTAGTCATCGATAAACTATACTCCCTATGAAACTGCCTATACCGTCAATAATTACATCCAGGCCTGAAGCCGTTCTGTCGGGCACAAACGCCTGATGCAATTCGTCTGTTATACCATAAACAATTCCAAATATAATTGTAAAAAGAATAACCTTTGATAGCGCAATATCTGTATAGGTATTTTTTAAGGCGTGGCTAAAAAATAAAGCCAAAATTAAATAAATCAATATGTGGAATGCAATATCCTGGAAAGGAAATAAAGATGGTATATCGCTACCAGGTAAAGATGAAGCATAAAATATAATGCCCATACACACTAGCACAGGCAACCAAAGTTTAATCATCTTTAGTCTGGACTTATCCGGCATGTGGACAGGTATCGCAACCCTCCTTATTTTTCGCACAGGAGCTGGGAGCCGAGTCTGGTATGTTTTGTGGCGGAGGTTTTTTACGGTAATCTGTAGCGTAAAAACCCGAACCCTTAAAAATTATTCCCGAACCGCTACCTATAAGCCGCTTTACCATTTTAGCGCATTTAGGGCATTTATTTAATGGCTGGTCAGTCATCTTCTGGAATGCCTCAAAGCTGTGACCACACTTTGTGCATTCGTATTCATAGGTTGGCATCTCTTATCGCTCCATTTTTAAGAAAGTGTCAAGGTTTTAAAGTATCAGGGTATCAAAGTGTCAATGTGTCAAAGATTTTACTTTGACACTATGATACTATGACACTTTGATACAATACTATTTAAACGCCTTTTTTATTTTATCACCAAAACTTTCTTTGGTAATGTCTTCGCCAGATAGTCGGGCAAATTCTTCAATAAGTTTGCGTTGCTCAGGAGTTAAACGCGCAGGTATCTGGACATTTACTCTCACTAACTCATCGCCAATACCGCGTCCATGCAAGTCGGGAACGCCTTTTTCTTTAAGCCTAAAAATTCTGCCGCTTTGAGTCCCTGGAGGTATCTTCATACTTACTTTCCCATTGAGAGTAAGTACTTGCACCTCCGCGCCTAAAATTGCCTTGCTTAAACTGATGGTTATCTCGGTTAATATATCATTATTGTGCCTCTCGAAAACCGCGTGCGGCTGAACTTCAATGGTAACATACAAATCGCCTCTACCCGCAGTGCCTGTCTCGCCTTCGCCGCGAATTCTTAAATTCGAACCGATATCCACTCCCGCCGGGATTTTAACTTTAATTTTGCGCGTGACCTTGGTTCTACCCTCTCCGCGACAATCAGGGCAAGGTGTCTGGATAATTGAACCTTCACCCCTGCAGCGAGAGCAGGTCTGGGATAATTGAAAGAACCCACTGGAGACAATCATGCGGCCTGAGCCTTTGCACTGAGGACAGGTGGTTTTTTTAGTCCCTGGTTTTGCGCCACTGCCAGAACAGGTAGAACAGGTTTCATAGCGCGGAACAGTTATGGTCTTTTCTTCACCCTGTGCTGCCTCTTCCAAAGTTATATCAATGGTAACCTGAAGATCTCGGCCTCTTCGGCCGCGACCGCCACGCTGGCCCGCTCTCGAACCAAATATATCAAAGCCTAAATCGCTAAATATTTCATCAAAGAGACCTCCGCCAAAACCAAAATCTCCTAAGCCTTCGAATACGCTATCGAAATCTGCTCCTTTAAAAATATCCTCATAGGCATATCTTTGGTCTATACCCGCATGTCCGTATTGGTCATAAAGGCCGCGCTTCTGGGCATCCGATAAAACAGCATAAGCTTCAGAGATCTCCTTAAATTTCTCTTCCGCCTCTTTCTTCTGTTCATGCGGCACTCTATCGGGATGATAACGCAAGGCCAACTCTCGATAAGCCTTCTTTATCTCATCCAGGGTTGCGTTCTTCTTAACCCCTAAAATTTCATAATAATCGCGTTTAGTAGCCATCATCCAACATAAAATAATGTTTGTATCAGAGTGTCAAGGTGTCAAAGTATCAAAGATTTTACTTTGACACTATGATACTATGACACTTTGATACTAAACTATTTTTTATCGTCTTCTTCCTTATATTCCGCGTCAATGATATCTTCGTCTTTCTTTCCGCCGGAGGCGGATCCGCCTTTGGCGGACTTTTTCTCTTCGGATTCCTCAGTAGTTGTTTCCTCTCTTGGTCGTGCTTGACCTTGTTGTTGCTTTGAAGCCGCCTGTTTGTAAATCTCTTCAGCTAATTTGTGCGAGGCCTTGGTCAAATCTTCCATTGCCCGCTTAATTCTATCTACATTTTTATCCTTTACGGCTGTCTTTAGGTCATTAAGTCTAGTTTCGATTTCTGCGCGTTCTTGCTGGCTTACTTTATCGCCGAATTCTTTTAAAGACTTTTCTGTAGAGTAAACCAAGGTATCCGCCTGATTAATAACCTCCATTTCTTCCTTCTTTTTGGCATCCTCAGCAGCAAATTTCTCCGCATCCCTGACCATCTTTTCAATTTCTTCTTTGGATAATTTTTTAGGCGCAGTAATGCGAATTGACTGTTCCTTACCCGTACCTAAATCCTTGGCTGAAACATGCACAATACCATCGGCATCAATATTAAAGGCAACCTCGATCTGGGGAATGCCTCTCGGGGCAGCCGGAATCCCCACCAAATCAAACCTGCCTAACTCCACATTATCATCAGCCATCTGTCTTTCGCCTTGCAGGACACGAATAGTGACTGCAGTCTGATTATCAGCAGCGGTTGAAAAAATCTGACTCTTCTTGGTTGGAATAGTGGTGTTTCTTTCGATGAGCTTCGTATTGATACCGCCTAATGTCTCAATACCTAATGAGAGAGGCGTCACATCCAGAAGCAAAACGTCTTTTACATCCCCTTTGATAATCGCTGCCTGGATAGCTGCGCCCAGAGCCACGCATTCCATAGGGTCAACCCCGCGTTCGATTTTCTTGCCGACAAAATCTTCTACGAACTTCTGGATAATCGGCATACGAGTCGGGCCACCGACCATAATGATCCGGTCTACGTCAGATGTGGCGAGCTTTGCATCCTTAAGCGCTTCTTCCATAGGTTTACGGCATCGCTCCACAATCGGTGAAACCAACTCCTCTAACTTTGCCCGCGTAATTGACATGGTTAAATGCTTAGGGCCTGAGGCATCAGCAGTAATAAAAGGAAGATTGATATCGGTATTCAGGGTGCTGGAAAGCTCAACCTTGGCTTTTTCTGCAGCTTCGCGAAGTCTTTGCATAGCCATTTTATCATTACGCAGGTCAATGCCGCTTTCGCGTTTAAATTGATCGGCGAAATAGTTAATCAGTATATTATCCATATCGGTCCCACCGAGCTGAGTATCGCCATGCGTGGATTTTACCTCAAAAACACCGCTAGCCATCTCCATGATGGTTACGTCTAGAGTTCCGCCGCCGAAATCAAAGACCATAATCTTCTGTTCCTTCTGCGATTTCTCCAGGCCATAAGCCAGGCAGGCAGCTGTAGGTTCGTTAATTATACGTAGAACCTTTAACCCGGCAATTTCTCCTGCATCTTTAGTAGCGGTCCTTTGATTGTCATCAAAATATGCTGGACAAGTAATTACCGCCTCTTCAACTTTATCCCCAAAATAGGCCTCGGCATCCTGTCTTATCTTCTGCAAGATAAAAGCCGAAATCTGCTGCGGCGTGTATTCCTTGCCAAAAACTTTAAATTTATGGTCGGTGCCCATCTTGCGTTTGGCTGCCTGGATTGTGCCTTCGGCATTTATCGCAGCCTGACGCCTGGCTGGTTCACCCACTAAACGTTGACCATCTTTGGTAAAAGCAACATAAGATGGAAAGGCCTTGCCTGAGGCAACGCCTGCACCTTCTGCCGAAGGTATAATTACCGGCCTGCCGCCTTCCATCACTGCAGCCGCTGAATTAGATGTCCCTAAATCAATACCAATTACTTTTGCCATTTTGCACCTCCAAAATTTACTAAGCGTAGCGAAGCAAATTTTGTCCCGAGCCACTTTCAGTTATCTTATCAGTGGCGAGGGACAAGGCTTAGCTAACCGCTACCGTTTTTCTTTGAAACTTTAACTTTAGCTGTCCTAATCACTCTATCATTTAATAAATATCCTTTTTGCAATTCTTCAAGCACTGTATGTTCCGGCATATCTTTATTTTCTACCTGCATCAGGGCTTCATGTAAATTCGGGTCGAAAACCTTACCTTGCGCTTCAATAGGTTTTACGCCATGCTCTTTCAGCAGTTCGTAGAGATGTGCCAGTATCATCTCTACACCCTTTAAAAATGCGGTTAAATCCTGATGTTTGGATTGCGCCAGTTCCACAGTGCGCTCTAAATCATCCAAGACATTCAATAACTCCAAGACAATCCCTTCGTTAGCGAACTTTAGAAAATCCTGCTTTTCTTTTTCCAGGCGCTTACGCGTATTTTCGAAATCTGCCTGCAAGCGAAGTATCCTATCCCAGTATTCCTTGGATTTGCTTGCTTCTTCTTGGAGTTTTAAGTATTCAGATTCTTTTAAAGATATAATCTCTTCTTCTTTTTTTTCGCCTTCAGGCTGTTTTTTATTTTCTTCATGGTCTCCTGCTTTATTTTCCATCGCTTATATTATATTGCACTCAAGACATCTGATAATACTTCGGAAATATATTCCAATGCGGGAATAATATGGCGATATTCCATGCGCATTGGTCCTAAAACCGCTACTCTGCCCGAGGGTTTATCTTTAATGCGGTAGCTGGAAACAACTAAAGAACAACCCTGCATTTCCGGACAATCCAGCTCTTCACCGATATAAACCTTGACTCTATCCTGAAAATCACGGTTAATAATACTGAGCAATTGCCGCCTCTCTTCAATTAGCTTAAAGAGTATGCGAATTTTGGTAAAGTCCTGAAATTCCGGATGATTTAAAATCTGGCTTATGCCTTTGTAAAATAACTTATCATCCCATTCTATAACCGAAACAATTCCTGCATAATGCGTGACCAAAGAGATAATCTCAGATGTCCTGTCCAGGGCATCCTCTAATCGCTTGATTTCCTTTCTATATTCATTAAGAATTTGCGCTTTTTCCTCATCCAAAAGCTCCATCTGCGAAATAAGAAAATCCACATAATAGCGATAGCCTTTTTTGGTAGGCATTCTGCCTCCCGAAGTATAGGGATGAGTTAAATACCCAGTCTCTTCGAGATCCGCAAAGACATTGCGGATGGTAGCTGAACTCAAATCAAATTCCCTGGCAATATCTTCCGAAGAGACCGCAAACGCATCTTTTATAAATCTGTTGATGGTTGCCGCCAATATTGCCCTTCTTCTAGATTCATAATCAACATTTCTCACCATGACTTGACTCCTTTAATGAGCGCATAACTTACGGCAGCACGAGATCCTTCACTTCGTTCAGGATCGTCCTGAGGAACGAAGTAACGAAGGACGAAGTGCAACGTAAGTTATTTACGCGAATTAAATCCTTGACACGAATTCGATGACATTTAGATTGAATCTTACGTGTCAAGGATCAAATTCAGCCGGCAAACTTACTTTCACTGTCGTTCAGTAAGTTTGGGCTTCATTTGATTAGCACTCTTACCTTTAAAATGCTAAAACATAATTATAACTCAAATTATGGCTTTGTCAACCCCATCTCTATGCAGTAGAAAGTGCGGGGTCAAGCGCTTCTTGTGTGTTGAATACGAGTTTTTTATCTTTGCCTAACTCAACAACTACTCTATCGCCGTCTTTGAGCGCGCCTTCCAAAAGCTTAAACGAAAGTGGGTCCTGAATATACCTTTGAATAGTGCGCTTAAGCGGCCGCGCTCCAAAGTTACTATCAAAGCCATGGGTTGCCAGATAATCCTTAGCCTTGGCGGTTAATTCTAGTTGGATACCTTGCTGGCTCAACTTCTTATATAACGGTTCTAACTCTATATCCACTATCCGACTTATATCTTCTTTGGTCAAAGGATTAAAAATTATGATATCGTCAATGCGGTTCAAAAACTCTGGCCGAAAGACCTTTTTTACTTCATCCAGTAATTTTTCTTTAATATCTTTAAAAGTATTATCCCCCTGGGGAGTTTTTCCCGCCAGAGGCGGGATCCCGCCTGATGTTTTAGATGACGGGCGGGAAAAGCCAATTGGCCCATGGCTCTGAATCAGCTCTGCGCCAATATTGGAAGTCATAATTATAACTGTATTTTTAAAATTAACGGTTCTGCCCTGACCGTCTGTCAATCTCCCCTCATCTAAAATCTGCAAAAGCACATTAAATACATCCGGATGCGCCTTTTCAATCTCATCCAGCAAGATAACCGCATATGGTCTTCGCCTTATCTTTTCAGTAAATTGACCTCCTTCTTCATATCCTACGTATCCTGGCGGAGCGCCAATAAGCCGGGAAACGCTGAATTTCTCCATATATTCTGACATATCAAGACGTACCAGTGCTTCTTCGTCATCAAATAAAAACCAGGCCAAGGTCTTAGCGAGTTTAGTCTTGCCAACGCCAGTTGGTCCCATAAAAATAAATGCGCCCATTGGCCTTTTTTCATCCGCCAACCCCGAACGTGAGCGCCTAATACAATTAGAAATAACTTCGATTGCTTCGTCTTGTCCGATTACTCTTGATTTCAGACGTTCTTCCATCTTTAATAATTTTTCGGTATCCGCCTCCATAAGTTTAGTTAAGGGGATTCCTGTCCATTCGGAAATAACTTTAGCAATATCTTCATCATCTATTTCCTGCCTTAACATGGGGGTTTCACCCTGTAATTTAACCAATTCATCATTGTATTTCTTGAATTCTTGGTCCTGGGCAATGAGCTTGCCATATTTAATCTCGGCAACCTTATCCAAATCTCCAATTTTCTCAGCGGCATAGGCCTCATTCTTAAGCTCCTCAGTTTTAGCTTTAATCTCTTGGATTTTTTGAATAATAGACTTCTCCCTGTCCCATTGTTTTTTCTCATTATCTAAATCCTTCTTCAGTACTTCTAATTCATCCTCAATTTTTTTAAGTCGCACTTGCGAAGATTTATCTTTTTCTTTTTTTAAGGCCTGTTTTTCTATTTCAAGCTGCATAATCTTTCTTTGCACATTATCAATATCCTGAGGCATACTGTCTATCTCTAATCTTAAGCGGGAACTAGCCTCATCGATCAAGTCTACTGCTTTATCCGGTAAATGCCGGTCACTTATATAACGGCTAGATAATACTGCGGCAGCTATTAATGCGGAGTCCTTGATGCGCACGCCATGATGAATTTCATATTTTTCTTTTAAACCGCGCAATATAGCAATGGTATCTTCTACGTTGGGCTCATCAACAAATACGGTCTGAAATCTTCTTTCTAAAGCACCGTCTTTTTCGATATGCTTGCGGTATTCATCAAGGGTGGTTGCGCCGATACAGCGTAACTGTCCGCGGGCAAGCATGGGCTTCAACATGTTAGAAGCATCAATTGCGCCTTCAGCTGCTCCTGCACCGACAATGGTGTGCAATTCATCGATAAATAATATAATCTGTCCGTTTTTACTCTGTATTTCGCGTAAAACCGCCTTTAGTCTATTTTCAAATTCACCGCGGAATTTCGTTCCGGCTATAAGGCTACCTAAATCCAGAGCAATTATCCTTTTATTTTTCAGGCCTTCCGCAACGTCACCGGAAACAATGCGCTGTGCCAGACCTTCGACAATAGCGGTTTTACCTACGCCGGCCTCGCCAATTAAAACCGGATTATTTTTCGTGCGCCGCGACAATACCTGCATTAAACGCCGGATTTCTTTATCCCGGCCAATAACCGGATCAAGTTTAGCTGATTTAGCTAATTCAGTAATATCCTGGCCGTATTTGGCTAAGGCATTGAATTTCTCTTCGGGATTCTCATCGGTTATACGGTGACTGCCGCGCACTTCGGAGAGCGCAGATAAAATTCTCTCTTTATCTATACCCGATTTTCTTAATTCCTGGGTAACTATAGAATCATCATCGGCTAATATAGCCAAAAGGATGTGTTCGGCTGAGATATATTCATCCTTTAGGCCTATAGCTTCTTTTTGGGCATGATTGAATAATTTATTCACTCTGCCGGATAAATATACCTGTAAATTACCGCCGCTGACCGCGGGTTCCTTGGCAAAATCTTCTTCAATTGTTTTGATTAAAGCAAGGGTCTGAATACCTAATTTATCCAGGACAGATGCGATTATGCTATCTTCCTGACGGAGCAAGGCATAAAACAAATGCTCTGGCTCTAACTTTTGGTGGCTAGATTCAGTAGCTAGACTAATTGCATCCTGTAAAGCCTCTTGTAATTTCACTGTGAATTTATCTAATCTCATCAATGGCCTCTCTTTCTATCTCCCATTGATTAGCGCTCTTCAATTAAGAGTGCTAATAAAAAACTAAAAAAAATATACTTCGACTTCGCTCAGTATAACCCTGAGCGAGGCCAGCTGAGCTGGCCGAGTCGAATGGGTTATTCCTTGCTTTCTATTTCTAAAATCACCCTTATCCCGCTTATATTCACGCGCTTCTCTTGCATTAAATAATGCACGTATTCTAATTTTTTGATCTCCTTCAAAGAATAAAGCCGACTTTTCTTGCCTACTCTTTTCGGACGAACTACCCCTGCCTTATCCAGTTGCCTTAAAGTCCACACCGGTAAATCAACCAGTTTACTAACCACGCTAATTACATATACCGGTTCGTCAGGGCTAATATGGATATCAAACATGGGCATGTCTACCTCTAATTTTCCCTCTATTCCAACTCGGAAAATTATCCCGAGCCTATATTGATTAACTCACTGCTGGCGAGGGACGTTTTCCCTCTATTCCAACTCGGAAAATTATCCCGAGTCTATATTGATTAACTCACTGTTGACGAGGGACGTTTTACCTATCTTTTATTCTCACTGTAAATATAGCATAAAACGATAATTTTGTCAAGTAAAATTAATAAAATCTATTAAATATTCTAA
>Ga0315294_10000749_pt1 | contig 35098 bp, 31 predicted proteins | sample YL17G13_40_MG_FD_203626 | JGI IMG/M metagenome (GOLD analysis project Ga0315294, IMG submission 203626) | Sediment microbial communities from Yellowstone Lake, YNP, Wyoming, USA - YL17G13_40 | ecosystem: Environmental > Aquatic > Freshwater > Lake > Sediment | place: USA: Wyoming | collected...
GTCCAGGCATTTGCCGCCCAAGGAGATTGCAGAGGTCATCTACAGGGCCGTGCTTGACTTCAGCCGCGGCAGACTCCAGGATGACATTGCCCTTATGGTGATCAAGCACGAGCAGGTCTAGCAGCGCACGGGAGAAGTGGGCCGGAGTGGAAGCTGGCGCTGTCGCCTTGTGTCCATTGCCGCCGCTCCCCTCTCCCAATGTTGGGAGAGGGGTGGCCGAAGGCCGGGGTGAGGGCTGATGTACGAGTCGCAGATGGCTCACTTCATCCCGCCGCTCCTGCTATTCCAGTGGCGCAGGAAAAAGCCGTCCCCACGAACGGATCATGGGAACGGCCCTTTACAGCGTGCCCGGGCATTGCCTACTACTTTCCCCTGAACTCGGACTCCGGAACCATCGTGTAGGCCTTGATCTTCGGCGGGCACTCCTCAGCGCAGATCCCGCATCCCTTGCAGTGGTCGAGGTCAACTCCGACCATCTTGCCCTCTTCGTTCACGAGGATTGCGCTGTCCGGGCAGTAGACCCAGCAGATGAGGCAGCTGGTGCACTTTTCCGCGTCCCAGACCGGACGTTCCGTGCGCCAGTCGCCCGTCTTGTACTTGGCTGACGTTCCCGGCTCGGTGATCAGGCCGGCGATCGGAAGGTCCTTCCAACCCGGCTCCTTTTGTTCCTTTATCGCCATAGGAGTTCTCCTAACGTATGAAACCCGCGTGGGCCGAATGTAAGAGATATGCTCCATTCGGGCGGTACCCCGGCCGCCCGGCGCCCGAAATGGGTCAAACCACGTCAGTTTAGCAGATCAAGGGACTTTGGTCAAGAGCACCGGCAGGAAGAAAGAGTTCACGGCCGTTGATAGGAATGTTGGTCGAACCTCTCCCCTGGCCCCTCTCCGAAGCGGCGAGGGGAACTTGTTCCCCCCTTCCCGTTTCGGGAAGGGGGCCAGGGGGTTAGGTCAGGAAAACAGCAGTCTATCAGGAGTCGTGAACTCTTACGGCAGGAAACTGTGAATGCAGCGGCGGGAAACGTGCGTTTCCCCAGAGCAGGTAGAAATGTAGATCAAGCCGCTGCGAATGAACCCGATCATTCATGTCGTTCTGAGCACAGCGAAGAATCTCGGTTCGCACACACAAGATCCTTCGCTCCGCTCAGGATGACAAAATGCAAAGTGTAGCCCGATTGAGCGCATCATGCATAATCCGGGTGAATTCACGGCAACTAAGGCACAAAGTCCCCCTGCGGGCCGGCCTCCGTTGGCGCACACCGCATACAGTTTCGGGGGAATCGGGCGCGGGTAAAAGCCGAATGGGCGCCGACGATCCGAAAGGACAGGTGAGTCAAGTGAACATACGGCTCGGAAAGTTATTGGGCGTGCCTATCAGCATAGACTTGAGCTGGTTCGTGATCTTCGCCCTGATCGTCTACACGCTTGCCGTGTTCTACTTCCCCAGGGTGAACCCGGGGTTCAGCACGGCGATGAACTGGCTTGGGGGAGTAATCGCGGCCCTGCTGCTCTTCGGGAGCGTACTTCTGCACGAGTTGATGCACAGCTACGTGGCGAGGAGAAATGGGATCGGGATCGGCGGCATCACGCTGTTCATTTTCGGAGGCGTCTCCCGCATGACGGACGAGCCGCGCACGCCCGAGGCCGAATTGAAGATGGCCCTCGCCGGCCCTGCGACGAGCTTTGTCCTCGCCGCAGCCTTCTGGGCGGTCGCGGCATTCGGCGGACGCCCCCTGCTCGGAGAGCTCGGCTATCAGATAGTCGCCTACCTGGCGCTGATAAACCTCATTCTGGGGATCTTCAACATGCTGCCGGGCTTTCCCCTCGATGGCGGCCGGGTTCTGCGCGCGATACTCTGGGGTTCTCTCGACAGCCTCGACCGCGCGACGAGATACGCATCCTATGTCGGGCAGGGGTTCGGGTACCTCTTCATCATCGGCGGCTTCTGGATCATGCTCTTCGGAGGGTTCCTGAGCGGCTTGTGGCTGGTGTTCATCGGCTGGTTTCTGAACAACGCGGCTCAGCAGAGCTACCAGCAGCTTGTGCTGAGGCGCGCGCTCTCAGGCATAGATGTCCACCGCGTCATGACCACCGATTTCCCGCACGTGAGCCCCGATACGTCGCTGGACCAGTTCGTTCACGATTATCTGCTGAAATATGACTACACGGCCTTCCCGGTCGCGGAGAACGACAATCTGGTTGGCATAGTTACCGTGGCCGAGGTGAGAGATATCCCGAGGGAGCGGTGGCACGACACGACGGTTCGCGACGTGGCCAAGCCGCCGGAGGAAGAGCGGGTGGTTGATGAGAACGATGATGCATTCGAAGCGCTCATGCACATGGCCGAGGGGAACGTACGCCGGCTGCTCGTGATGCACGACAGCAAGTTGAAGGGGATGGTGACTCAGGACAGCATCGTCAATATCGTCCGCATGAAGCTCCAGCTCGGCGTGTAGTAACGGCAAGGCCGGTTCGCTCGAGCGAACCGGCCTTGTATGCAACCTCGCTTTCGATGCCACGGAATCTCAAACGTCGGGTTCGCTGCTCTGCCCGCGGCATACCCGTCCCAACCAGCGGACCACGGACTTCAGAAAACCGCCTCCATGCGGACCCAAATCGTACGCAGGGCCACCGTCCTTTTTCCGCGCGTGTGGCAGTTCGGCCTCGAAGAAGTTCTGGAGATCCCTGTGCAGGCGTACTTTATTCTCTTCCGGCAGGTCATCTGCGCGCCCGACTCCGGCCGCTGCGAAATGGCGCTCGATTATGTCTATAGCCTTGTTCGCAACCGCCTGTGGCACGTCGGGTGCCGACTGATAGATCTTTCGCATCCGCGCCTCCGGAGCTGAAATCCAGGCTACACAACCGCGGTCAGGTCCGCCACCAGATTCGCCCGCTGCTGCGGGCAGAGTCCCGCCGGGTTCAGGTCGTGGCCCTGATATATGGACTCATAGTCGAGGTGGCGGTCAATCACCTTCGCCGTCTCATTCGCTTTCGACACGAGGCTGTCCCAATCCGGCACCACCGGCAGCGGAAGTTCGTCCGCATCGGGAAGTTCGATCACCCTGTCCACTTCCTGCGGAGCAATGCCTATTCTTTCGCGCATCTCCGTCACCCCCTCCTGGAAACTCCGCGTCCACTTCCTGTCTACCCAGACCATCTCGTATGCTAAACCGGACAGGCTCAGCCGTGGGCAGATAGTAAACCGAGGCCATCCGGCAGATGGAAATGAGGCCGGCGCGGAAGGGGGCGCGGGGTCACCGGAATGACGCGTGCCGCCGGGGTTCAGCTATGGTGCAAGGGAATCCTGCTCGGGAGCGCTCCACTCTATCGTGTATCCCGCGAATGACGGCCGGAGGTCTCGCTGCCTGCTGAGGAGATAGGACCTGACCTCCATCTTGTCCGCAGATCGAGGAACGTCGAGCCGTATGTCTGCGTCCGGGCGAGGCGTAAACGCCGGATCGAAGTCCGATTTCTCGAGCTGGAGGGCGTCGAAGTACGCGTGCATCGGGCCGTCCATGCCGGTGCGGTCGCCGTAGCTGATGTGCGACGCGGCGAGCATGAACCGGGCGAAGCGCGATCCATTCGGCGCATGCATTGCCGCGCCGACCGGTCTGCCCGGCGTGGGCCGGAATGCCATCGCCTTGCAGTAATCGAGGAAGCGCATATCCTTGTCGTAGAACTCCAGATACGCCGACATCCACGCCTGATGCGTCTTCTCGTAATGCGCCGGGACGTCGTTCTGCATGGCGATTCGGAAGGCGTACAACTGCCCGGGCTCGACCTTGATGCAGCTCTTCTGGGTGGCGGTGACTACTTTCAGCGGCTCCGGATCGAGTCGGAGGGATGAGCGCCCGTCAACCGCCTTGTCCGAAAGCGCTCCACCCCCGGGTCCGGAGATATCCCAGCCGTCCAGGCTTTCGAAGCTCTCCCGGAAGATCGCTTGCTCACTGCCCCAATCCGAGTGGACCGCGCCCAGGCGAATCTCATAGTTCGCCGCCCACGCACGTCCTTTACCGCCGATCATGCGAATGGGGTAGAGGTTGAGGAACGTCGTCTGGGGCAGCGACTTGAAGCTCAATGCGCGCCAGCGCCACTCGCTTCTGCCGGACGGCTGATGAAAGTCATCGTCGCCGAGCAGGACGTACTTGTTGACTCGATTCCCGCTGCCGTCGAACTCGTGGAATCGGGCCATAACGCCCATGGAGGTCTCGTTGCCCAGGTCATACTTCGTCCAGCCGCAGACGGTCAGCTCGGCGTCCGGCGGGACGAGGTCCAGGCGCATGGCGGCTGTGTCCTGGCCTCCGCCCGAGGCAGGGCGGTTCAACCTCAGCGATTGCCACGCACCGGCCGGGGGCTCAACCGCGTCCACAAATGTCCCGCTCGCCCGCGTCTTGCCGTCCCAATAACTCTTTTTGGGCGGCATCCAGTCGGAGATGCGCGTGTCCGCATAGAAGAGATTGGAGCCGTCGTCCCGCAGGTGCATCACGCTCACCCAGTCCGGAATGCCGTCGCCGTCCGAGTCGCGCATGTCGCCGCCGCGGAGCAGGTTCCTCGGCTGCCACTCGGTCCATCGGCCGTCGCTCAAGCGAAAACGCACCTGTGCGGCGATGTCGGTCGCAGACGCGGGCCACAGGCGCAGTGTCGCATTCCCCGGAGGCGTCTTCGGGTTGATGACACTCACATTCACTCGCTTCGGATTCCCGGCCGGAACGTCCAGGGTCAGGCTGCACGTCCCGCAAAAGGCGCCGGGCTTCAAGGTCAGGGTGTGGTCGGGCGACAGTGAGAGATTCGTGCATGTCCCCCGATGAAGGAGTTCCGCTCCGCCTACCGAAAGGTGACTCGGTTCTGCGCCCAAAGCGAGCGCCGGCAGACAGACTGCTATTACCGTGGCGAGTCTCCACATAGCTGCACCGCATCTCCGGCCAACATGACCGGCGCCATTATAGCATGCCGGCCGCTGTGTACCCAACTGTCCTGTGAGGATGAGTGGTACGCCGTAAGCAAAGCAGGGTACACAATGGCGGGAATCTCGGAAAGGGGACGCGAATGAAACGGCTCTTGATTCTTCTGCTTCTGCCCATCGGAATCGCACTTGTGGCTCAAGGTTGTGCCAGGCGGCGGCCGGAAGCGACCGTCGAAATCAAGGGATCGGACACGATGGTGAACCTGGGCCAGGCGTGGGCGGAGGCTTACGCGAACGAGCATCCTGACGCGAATATCACCGTGACGGGCGGCGGATCGGGCGTGGGAATTGCCGCTTTGATCAACGGCGATACGGATATCGCCGAGGCATCGCGCGAGATGACGCCGGAGGAGCTGGCTCAGGCCCGCGAGAACGGGATGAGTCCGCAGGAGTTCACCGTCGCCCGCGATGGCGTGTCGGTCATCGTCAATCCCGTGAATCCGGTCGGCAGACTGACCGTAGATCAGCTCTCCGACATCTACACGGGCAAGATCACGAACTGGAAGGAGGTCGGCGGCAGGGACACAAAGATGGTTGTCCTTTCCAGGGATAGAAGCAGTGGAACCCACGTATTCTTCCTCGAGCACGTGGTTCGGAAGGGAAATCCGAAGGGCGCTGAGGAATACGCGAGCACGGTCTTGATGCTCCCCTCATCGCGGGCTATCGCGGACGAGGCGGCGGCGAACTCGAATGTGATCGGGTACGTCGGCATGGGCTATGTCGTGAAAGGCAGGCAGAAGCCGATCGGCATCGCGAAGGATGCGAACTCGCCCTACGTCGAACCCACGCCGGAGAACGTGCTGAACGGCGCTTATCCGATAGCCAGGCCGCTGTACTTCTATACTCCCAAGGAACCAGCGGGGACGGTGAAGGATTTCATAGACTTCGTGCTGAGCGACGAGGGCCAGAGGATAGTCGCGGAGCAGGAATTCGTGCCCGTGCGGCCCGTTCCCTAGTTGTTGCCGCACTGCGGACTTGCCCTGCGAGCTCCCGGACGTCCGGCCAGCGCTTCGATATTGCTGTTCAACCTTTCACGCTCTTCGTGTATCATAAATGTTGAGGCGCCCGCGGTGCGTTCGGAGCGCGGGAGAGCATCTCCGCGAGAGAAGAGCGGGCCCGGGAGGCACCGAGCTGAGAACCTACCAGCCGGCACGGATGGACGTGGCCACCCTCGTAGCTACGGTGTTCGTTTTCGCGTTGTTCGCCTTCTTTATGGTGCTTGCCGTGCTGACCCCGGATGAGTTTGTTGGGGCGGCAGGCACCGTACTTGTGGCGGTTGTCATTGCCATCAGTTGGCAGTTCAGGCCGTTTCGATATGAGATCCGCGATGGGGCAGTCACGATCGTCAGAGGCTGGCCGTTTAAGAGCATCACCATACCTCTGGCAGACGTGCGCGAGGTTCGAATCGTGAGCCTCCGCGGCCTGACCGTTCGCACGTTCGGCGTCGGCGGGCTGTTCGGCTCGGGCGGCTGGTTCTGGAATAAGGAGCTCGGCAGGTTCTTCGCGTCCGTGACCAACATCAAACACACCGTACTCATTGCCAACGGTCAGAGCTTCGTCATCAGCCCTGAGAGGCCGGATGAGTTCATCGCGGACGTGAAGCAAACCATCGGCCGCAGGTAGTGAGTCCCCCGGAAAACACCCGCCGCTCTGGATCGCTTCCATTCTCCCGACTCCTCTTGCCCGCTGTCCGGTTGTGCAGAGGCAGGTGCCGCTTTTCACTACGGGTGCATTCGCGTTAAGTGGGTAGATCACATTATGTTTGTCTACGGACGGTTGTCCCGATAAACCGGGATCCCGCCCGTGCGGTTAAAACCACGGCTACGAATGCACGAAGTCCCCCTACGGGGACTATATCCACAGTGTCCGAAGGGACACTTCGCGCCTTCGTTGCCGTGAATTCATTCGCACGGGGAGGAAGCACTCTGTGTCAACATTACGCTCCTCATGAATAATGCAGGTTCATTCTCACGGGCTTCATCTGCACTTCTACCCACTCCGGGGAATTCCACCCTTTCACTACGGTATGGTTGAACCACACACGGGAATTCGGCTATAATCTCTGCTTGGGGGTCGAGCATCCCCGGAGACGGACGACCGACCACTGACGACGGGGGACCACATGGCGAACAACAGGATGGACAACATAGTTAATCTGTGCAAGCGGCGCGGGATCATATTCCCTTCCAGCGAGGTTTACGGCGGAATCGGTTCGACCTGGGACTACGGCCCCGTCGGAGTCCTGTTAAAAAACAACGTCAAGGCCGCGTGGTGGAAATCCGTCGTCCAGGAGCGCGACGATATGGTCGGCCTCGATGCCGCGATCCTCATGCATCCCGACGTCTGGAAGGCAAGCGGCCACGTCGAATCCTTCACCGACCCGATGGTTGACTGCAAGCAGTGCAAGCGCCGCTTCCGGGCGGATCACCTCGTGGAGGCCCTGAAGACGGACGAGGACGGAGTCCGGCGCACCGCCGAGGAGCTGAGGACGCTCGAACAGGCGCTTCAGGGAGTCCGTTGCCCGGAATGCGGCGGCGAGTTCACCTCGATGCGGCAGTTCAACATGATGTTCAAGACCTACATGGGGCCGGTCGAGGACAGCGCGGCGGTCGTGTACCTGCGCCCGGAGACCGCGCAGGGCATCTTCGTCAACTTCAAGAATATCCTGAACTCGACCCGGAAGAAGCTCCCGTTCGGCATCGCGCAGATCGGCAAGTCGTTCCGCAACGAGATCACACCGGGGAACTTCATCTTCCGCACGCGCGAGTTCGAGCAGATGGAGATCGAGTACTTCACCCGCCCCGAGGAGGCCGAGCAGTGGCACGAATACTGGCTGAACGAGCGCTTCGAGTGGTACGTCGGCCTTGGCATCAAGCGCGAGAACCTTCGACTTCGGCCGCACGGCGAGGATGAGCTGGCGTTCTATGCGCGCGCGTGCTCCGACGTGGAGTACCTCTTCCCGATCGGCTGGAGCGAGCTCGAAGGCATCGCGAACCGCACGGATTACGACCTCAGAAGACACACGGAAGTCAGCGGGAAGGACCTGAGCTACTTCGACGAGGAGACTCAGGAGCGTGTGGTGCCGTACGTGATCGAGCCTTCGGGCGGCGTGGACAGGACGCTGCTGGCCTTCCTCTGCGATGCCTACGAGGAGATTGCCGGCGGCCGAGGCGAGGCCGGCGCGGAAGTCGAGGTTGTGCTTCGGCTCGACCCCAGGCTTGCCCCGATCAAGGCGGCGGTGCTCCCGCTCTCGAAGAAGGGCGGACTCCCGGAAGTGGCTATGAAGCTTTACGCCGACCTGCGGAAGTGCTTCCCGGCGGACTACGATGAGGCTCGGAGCATCGGGCGCAGGTATCGCCGACAGGACGAGATCGGGACGCCGTGGTGCGTGACCGTGGACTTCGACACGCTCGAGGACCAGACCGTCACCATCCGTGACCGGGACACCATGGAGCAGATTCGAGTCTCACTCGACAAGGTGAAGGACTTCGTGCTCGACAAGTTGGGGGTTTGCTGACGGATGCTTGGAGTAATGGAGGTATTCTGGGGATAAGATATTCCCGTGCCAGTCTTGGTCGAGGGAAAGGATTTCACTCGACAACGGGGGGGGCGTCCACCTGGTTCGCGCTGGAAATCCTTTCCAGCGCCGTGGACTAGATCGGGAAATCGTTTCCCACACCGACTAAGGACTCACTATTCGCGGGCGGTCCTTTACCCGGAGTCACTGTGCGGTCTGCCGTGGCAGCTCGTTCTTGCACGGTAATCGCAGGAGAGGAATGGACACCATGTTCACACACAAATCATTCATTCGAGGCGGGAGCGGCGGGTGGAGCCACTACCAGGGGCCATTTCCGTATCAGCTCCCCGACTCGCGCGTGATCCTGCTCTTCAATGCTTACAAGGGGCAGGAGACGTTCCTGGACAATGCCGTCTACTACAGCATCTCCGACGACCGGGGCGAGACCTGGTCGGAGCCCGAGGTATTCATGGCCGCCCCGGGTGCGAACGTCTCCCACACCACGCTGGCCGCCCTCAGGGGCACGCAGAAGGTGCTCCTCTTCTGGCGGGAAACCTTCTTCAAAGGCGCGACCGAGGACAGCAAGACCGTCTCCAGCAGCCGGGACTACGCGCGTTCGGTCACCCGCATTTTCATGCGCACGTCGGATGACAGCGGGCGAACCTGGAGCGCTCCCCGGCAGCTCGACATGACCGGCGAGGTATCGGAAGGGCGATCCTTCTACGGCGCGCACCTCGTCCCCCAGGAGCTCCAAAGCGGGCGGATAATCCTCCCGGCGACGTATCTTTGCGACGACGGCTATACCCATAACGCCCTTTTCCTCCTCTCGGATGACGGCGGCGAGACGTGGACACGAGGTCAGGACATCGTGATCCCGACTCCCCGAGGCGCGATGGAGCCGACGCCGGTTGAGATCGCTCCGAACGAGCTCTACTGCCTGTTCCGCACGAAGAGCGGCTTCCTCTACGAGTCAACCTCGCCCGACGGGGGCATGACGTGGACCGAGCCGAGGTCGAGCGGCATCCCGTCGCCGGAGTCCATGGCCCAGCTCCTCAAGCTCCGGAGCGGGAACTTCCTTCTCGTCTGGAACAGCACGTCCTCCGAGAACAACTATCCGCGCTGGCCGCTGACGGTCGCTCTCTCCACCGACTGCTGCAAGACGTGGGCGTTCAGGTGCGATATCGCAACCGAGACGGGAAGGAATCAGCTCAGCAATCACGGCATCACCCAGCTCGACGACGGCCGCATTCTCCTCGCCCTGTCGCACTATCACGCCCTGCCGCCGACCTCAGGCGACATCGAGATCGTGTTCTTTGATGAGCACTGGCTGAAGGTAGTCTGAAGCAGCATCTGCTCCTTCATACTCCCCAGCACGCCGCGAGTGACAGCGTCTACCTTATGACCCCCTTTGCTGACATGTGAAGAATGTGGCAAAGGATTGTCAAACATGTAAACAGCTTGCAAAACAGCGCCCAGCTCTTCATGCTCGGCTACGTTAAATCATATATCAGTGCTTGACAAAAATAGCAGGCAGGTGTACGATTGCTATGTGCCGGCACGGTAACTGCGGCCGTTAAGTATCCAATACGTGTGAAAGGAGAGGTAAGGTGGATTCGAAGAGTGGAACCAGGGACTATCTGGGGGTCCGCAAATGCCTCGATGGGAACTCCCTCGGCGAGCTGGAGGCTCAGATCCTGGACATCATCTGGGATTTGGAACCTCCGATCACTAGCTCCCAGGTGTTCAAGATTATGTATCCCAGACGCGAGCTGTCCTACTCTACGATAATGCTGACCATGGCGAAACTCGCGAGAAAGGGTATTCTCACTCAGAAGAGGACAGGGGATAAGAAGACCGACGCGTTCGTCTACACGCCCAATGTGAGTCGGGAAGAGATGGGAATTCGCCTCATGCAGGAGGTTTCTGAAAAAGTCCTCGGAACCCCGCTGCACAAGGCAATCCGGAACCTCCTGGCCGGCTCGGGCGGACTTGCGGAAGCGCACCTCGACAGGATAGAAGCTGCATTGAAGAAGGCAGCCGCGAGATAGGTTTCACGGCGCAGGGCGCTCACCAAGCGGTGTGTTCCACGGGGCTGCCCGGCGGGTCCGGGCAGCCCTCTCTTGTCTGCAAGCTTGTTTTTTCCCTTGACATGCCGGCGCTTCAGGCCTATAATGGTTGATGTAGGTAGACATACGTCTACCTTTTAGCCATAGGAGGGCAGAAATGAAGCGCGGAGCGAAAGACGAAATGGCCGCATATGCGGCACACCGCCCCGGAAAGATCCCGCCCGATGCAATGGAGATGATAGCCGACGTGTTCCTGGCATCCTCGGGCAGGGACAAAGATCGCCCGGCGTACGATGAGGAGCAGCTCAACAGGAAGCGTCGCCGTGTCTCGCGAGCGGAGGCACATTTCAGCATGTTCGCCGCCAGCCGGTATGCTTTTCCGCCGTCGGATACGGGCGACATTCTGGATCGTGCCGGGCTGACGCCGGACGAGCGGATGACGTGGGAAATGTACTCGCAGGGATACCGTGTCTCTGAGATTGCAGGACTTCTTCGCGTGACGAGACCTACCGCCGTAAGATTTCTCAAGAGTGCGGCCCGACGCATCGCGGCGTGCGAGTCGGCGTTTCGAGGTCTGGGTGATGTCTACCGCGACGAGGTGCACAGACAATTGTATCGCAAGCCGATGCACTGCTCCGAACAGCCCTGCCGACGGCTTGGCTACTGCAAGTATGCGCTGCAGCGGGAGAACGAATAGAAGGCATTGATGGTCGGCCAAACGTCTCGGGGGAAATGACGCGTGATGCGCAACCCGAGCTCCGGATCACGCGCCGGATATCCCCGCCGGCGGGCCGCCCGCGCAGCCGTTTTTCAACGCGTATTGCATTGACTCTGAGCCTGGTTCTGTGATACAATTTCTTTAGTCGTCAGTAGTTGTCAGCAAACGCAATCTGCTGAGGACCCGAGCGCAGGCCGGCGATCCGTAGAGAGCCCTCTGAGACTACGACGCTTCCCGACGAAGGAGTACAGTTGCACACATGGCCGCTGACCAGCAGAACACCAACCTGAACGGCGAGGACATAGACCGATACGATGCCGACCAGCTAATAGTCCTGAAGGGGTTGGAGGCAGTCCGTATGCGTCCGGCAATGTATATCGGGACCACAGGCAGCCGGGGACTGCATCACCTATTCGTAGAAGTCGTGGATAACTCCATTGACGAGGTGCTTGCCGGCCGTGCCGATCAGATTGACGTGATTCTGCACAAGGACAAGAGCATCTCCGTACGCGATAACGGGCAGGGCATACCTGTTGATACTCACTCGGAGATGGGCGTCTCCGGAGTCGAGGTCGCGATGACCATGCTCCACGCTGGGGCCAAGTTCGACAGCGGGGCTTACAAAGTCTCGGGCGGGCTCCACGGCGTCGGCGTGTCCGCCGTCAACGCGCTCTCCGAGTGGTGCTACGTCGAAGTCTGCCAGAACGGTGGATGCTACCGACAGGACTATGAGCGCGGCGTGCCCAAAGGCCCACTGAGGGAGGTCGGAAGATCCAAGGCAAGCGGGACTTTCACGCGCTGGATGGCAGACCATGAGATCTTCGGGGAGATCGAGTACAACACCGAGATACTCAGCCAGAGACTGCGCGAGCTCGCCTATCTGAACAAAGAGGTGAAGATCACCTTCGCTGTCGAGGAGACCGGCGAGACCCAGCAGTTCCACTATGAGACGGGGATCGCGGCGTTCGTCGAGCATCTCAACCGCAACAAGGACGCGATCCACAAAGTCATCTGCTTCGCACGCGACCGCGAAGATGTTGACGCGGAGATTGCCCTCCAGTATAACCAGGGGTATCACGAGGACATCGTCACCTTCGCGAACAACATCAATACCGCTGAAGGCGGCGTGCACCTCTCCGGCTTCAAGACGGCCCTGACCCGGGTGATAAACAACTATGCGCGGAAGTGCGGCGCCCTGAAGGAGAAGGACAGCAACCTCACGGGTGACGACGTGCGCGAAGGGCTGACTGCCGTCATATCCGTGAAGCTGCTTCGCCCGCAGTTCGAGGGCCAGACGAAGAGCAAGCTGGGGAACAGCGAGGTCGAGGGCGTCGTAAACTCCATCGTGGGCGAGGGCCTTTCCGAGTTTCTGGAGGAGAATCCGGCCGTCGCGAAGAGGATCGTGGACAAGGCTCTCACGGCTTCGAGGGCGCGAGAAGCGGCTCGCAAGGCGGCCGACCTGGTGAAGAGACAGAGCGCTCTGGAGAACTCCTCCCTCCCCGGCAAACTTGCCGACTGCTCCGAACGCGATCCCTCGAAGTGCGAGATCTATCTCGTTGAGGGCGATTCCGCGGGCGGTTCGGCAAAGCAGGGGCGCGACCGGCGTTACCAGGCTGTGCTCCCGCTCAGGGGCAAGATCCTGAACGTCGAGAAGGCGCGCCTGGACAAAGCCTTGGAGAACGAGGAGATTCGCGCGCTCATAACCGCTCTCGGTACCGGCATCGCGAGAGGAACCGCGGCAGACTACGAGGACGAGAACGGCCTGTTGAGCGAGGATGCCGAGAACGGAAACGGCAACGGGAAGGAAAACGTATACAACTTCGATCTCGCTCGGCTGCGCTACGACCGCGTTATCATCATGACTGACGCGGACGTGGACGGCGACCACATCAGGACGCTCCTGCTCACCTTCTTCTTCAGGTACATGCGGCCCCTCGTGGAGACCGGGCACATATACATCGCCAAGCCGCCCCTCTACCGTGTGAGCGCCGGCAAGGATCATCAGTTCTATGCCCGCAGCGATCAGGAGCTCGATGAGCTCATGAAGGGCATCCGCGGCAGGAGAGAGGCGAAGGTCCAGAGGTTCAAAGGTCTCGGCGAGATGAACGCGGATCAGCTCCATGAAACAACCATGGATCCCGCCAGGCGGACCATCGCCCAGGTGACCCTGGGGGATGCTATCCTCGCCGACGAGATATTCACCACTCTCATGGGTGACAAGGTCGAGCCGCGGCGGGACTTCATCGAACGCCACGCGAAGGAAGTCGCCGACGTAGACTGGCACTACTAGAGGCGGATTCTCGGCGCCCGGTTGTGGAGACTGTGCGCCACCGTCAGAGCGAGTTCATCTCGCATTCACGACAAGCGGAGGAAAACGGCACGCCCCGTATGAGCCCGCCTCTCGGTCGCCCGGGCTGCACTCAACTCCCCAAATCCAGTCAGGTTCGCTGCAGATCCCCCCGGCAGAGGGAACAGGCAAGCCTATCCTCGAACACTGAAGGCGCTTTCCTGTCTCCGCGCTAGAATGCCGGCCGTGTCCCCGCCGCGCACGGTATCACCTTGCTCAGCAGGAATATGGTGTACACGCCGGCGATTCCCACAAGCGCGTAGATGATCTTCGACACCGCGCTTCGCTCACCGAAGATGGCCGATACCAGGTTGAAGTTGAAGAACCCGACCAGACCCCAGTTCAGCGCGCCTATGACGACCAGGATCAAGGCAATCGTGATCAACGCTACCATCTCTCGCAGCTCCTTTCCCGGGTCCAAGCCCGGCACCCTGTTATTCCCCCTGTTAGCCAAACTTGAAACGTCGTGGCGAGCCGGAACAGGAGCAGCTTGCACGCGGGAAATCCGAGCGCTCCGACGGCTCAGGACACTGGTAGTTATACCTGTTTTTTCAGCCGGCAGTTGACAAAACCGATAAGGCGGCTATAATGATCTTGAGAGAAAGCCGTCCTGAAGTTCGCCTGCCTGTTTGCTTGACCTTCCGCGGCAAGGGCGGACCGGTGACGGCGGCCGGTTCGAACACCGACCGATTTTGTGCAAGGGAGGAGAAAGAGATGAAGAAGGTCGCGGCACTTATATGTCTGCTTTTCCTCGTCGCCTCGACTGCAGCATTCGCGGCTCAGCCCCACTGGCGCATCAGCCTCCAAGCCGATGACGGTGCGATGTACTGTGGTCCGCTAATGACCATCGGAGCGCAGCCCGGCTCTCTTGACAACTACGACGTGTCGGACCTGGGGGCGCGCTATCTGGCCGACACTCCCAAGTTCTGCGCCTGGCCGGTAGGTGTGTTTGTGGACCAGACGGACGGCGTGGAGAAGACGTGGAGCAAGGACATGAAGTCCGACCTCGAGCCCAGGGACTATCCGAGCGGAAAGAAGGTCTGGGAGGTGAGGGTGGCATCGCTGGAGAACGCGACGTATCCGCGCACGAGGCTGATCTTCCTCACCGTGAAGTCAGACGTCATGCCGCCTCAGCAACTGAGTGGGACCGAGATGAAGTTCACGCTCATACTGACTCGGGTGCCGGAGAGCGCGCAGGCAGATCCGACCACGCCGCCCGCAGGCACTGAGTGGAATATCCCGGTACCCGCTTCGCACCCGCTGACGTTCTGGAACCTCATGACAGATGCAGATAAGAACGGGGTCGTGTGGAGCAACGGGCTGAAAACGGTGAAGATAGAGGGCACCCACGAGGCGATGATCGCCGGAGGGTACGGGTTCCTGTTCGTCCAGGAGCCGGTGCCTGAGCCATCGGGCCTGCTGGCCTTCGGTTCGGGCATTGCCGCGCTCGCGGGCATTGTCTCCAGGCGCAGGAGGGCCTGAGCGCGCGAAGAACCTGCCATAATCCGTCGAAATGTCGGCCTCCGGATGAGGACTCGTCCGGAGGCCTTCTCATCGCGCCAGACCCCAGGAGAACTGCGAAGGACTTGTACGCCGCTCGGCCTAACATTACCGCATCACCTACCTTTGAAGGATGAAGAATGAAGCATCTCGCTGTCACCCTGCTCCTCGCATTGTCGCTCCCGGCCTCTGCCGCGGAAGTGTACAGCATCCGGCCCACGCTCTCCGAACGCGAGCTCTGCCGTCTGTACGTGGACGCGCTGGTGAAGTTCAGCCGGTACGCGGAAGGACTCCGGCGCGAATCGTCAACGGTTCCGAACGCCGGTTACTGGGGCAACGGGATCAGCGGCGGGAACGAGGGGATTCGGGCGGTGGCGAACACCGCCCTTGCCTGCGCAGTTCTGGCCAGGCACACAGACGCCCTTGACGCGGCCGAACGCCGCGCGTATACCGACCGGGCAATCGCCGGGATTCGCTACGCCGCCGAGTCGCATGTCATGGGTTCTCAGAAGTGCGTTGACGGCAAGCAGTGGGGTAACTCCTGGCAGTCGGCAATGTGGACGGCGAACATGGGCTTCGCGGCCTGGATTCTCTGGGCCGACCTGGATGCCGAGCTCCGGGCATCGGTCGAGCGCGTCGTGGCCTATGAAGCCGACCGCTTTCTGGACCGGAAGCCGCCCGGAAACCGCTGGGGCGACACGAAGGCCGAGGAGATCGGCTGGGATCAGACCTGCATCTCCCTGGCCGCGAACATGTTCCCGGAGCATCCGAACGCCGCCCGCTGGAAGGAGAAGTCCGTCGAGTATATGATGAACGCGCTCTCCGTCCCTCGGGACGCGAAGGATGAGCGGATCGTGGACGGCCGGCGCGTGAAGGATTGGGTGTGCACGGTGAACGTCCATCCTGACTTCACCCTCGAAAACCACGGCTTCTTCCATCCGACGTACACGATGGTCAGCCCGGCCGAGGTCGGGCAGGGAGCGATGTTCTACGCGTACGCGGGCCGGCCGATTCCCCAGGCGGCAGGCCATCACCTGATGGACAACTGGCGCCTGCTCCAGACCATCATGCTGCCATCGGGCTGTTGGGCGTTTCCGCAGGGCATGGACTGGGCGCTGAACAGCGACGGGCACATTCACTATCTGGCGTGGCTCGCAACCTACGAGAAGGACCCGCTTGCCGCCGGGATGGAGAAGCGGGTCGCGCAGTACATACGCGGCCACCAAGCCCTGTTCGGCGACGGGCGGTTCGCCGGGCCGAGCTCGCGGCTCGGGTTCGCGCGAGAGGCGATTCAAGCCGAGCGGATATCGTACGCATACCTCATGCACAAGCTCCTCGGTTCCGCACAGGAGGAAGAGACGATCGAAGGGACGGCTTTCCTCAAGGGCGTCCGGAGATATACCTTCGTTGACGTGATGACCCACCGCACCGGGAGCAAGTTCGCGTCGTTCTCCTGGAAATACAAGATCATGGGCCTGGTGATGCCGATCGGACCGGGCCACGAGGGCAATCCGTATTTCGCCACTCCGATCACGAACGGCCTGGTCGGGACGTTCAACCTGGAAGGAAACGCAGACGGGCGGATCCGCGTCGCGGAACGTTCCTGGCGGAAGACCGCGGATGGCTTCCAGACGGAGGGCACGCTGCTGCTGAACGGCGGGCTTCTCAAGCAGGAGCTGAAGTTCGTCTCAATCGGCGAAAAGACGGCGGTCTACCTGGACCGAGTAACCGCTCTCTCCGATGTGACTGTCGGTCGGGAACTGGGCGTGCCGGTCGGCATCGAGAACGACGAGTTCGCCGGCAATCGGCGGACGCTGTATCACCAGGGCGGCTCGCAGGTGATCCTCGGGCCGGAGACCGAGAGCCTGATCCGCATCCCGGGCAGATGGGCGAACGTTGACGGGCGGCTGGGAGTCGTCATGGCTCTGGGATCCGGGATCGCGTACCAGGACGTGGCCCGCTATAACAGGGACGGGGCGCGCGAGGACTTCCTTTACGGCTCCTACTCGGACGAGCCGAGGGAGTTCAAGGCCGGAGACGAAGTGGCCCGCCGCGCGGTCGTATTCTTCGTCGAGACCAGCCCGGAGGAGACCGCCCGCCTGGCCGAGAAGGTTCGTGTCGAGGACACGCCGGACGGGGGCGTGCTTTACCTTACTTTACCCGAAGGCGGAGAGCGCGAGGTCCGGCTGGGAAGCTGAGGGAGACAAGGCCCACCCGTGCCACACATCCATCCACCCTTGTCTGCTCTTGTGGGCTTTGGAGTGCGGCACGCGAGTGCCGCTTTTTCGGAGTGCGGTGGCTTGACACCGCTTTGCATCGGAGGCCTCTAGAGGCCTCCATCCTAAAGCGAGCTCAAGAGCTCGCACTCCAAGTCAAATCCCCAGCTCGGGCTGCTCGCCCTCGCGGACGAGCTTCTTGCCCGTGGATTTGAGGGACCAGCCCCTGGGGTAGTCGAACTCCTTGCCGTCCAGGAGCTCCTTGATGGTGCGAATCTGGAGCTTCGGAATCTTCCTGCCGCTGGGGCCTTCGAAGAACCCGGCCTCATCCGCGATGTGCTCGCGCATTATCTCCAGGTTATCGCCATAGAAAAGCGTGTTTCTCACAACTGTAACATTCAACGCACGGAACGCATATTCCTGCGCGGCGGCGCATCGCTCAACGCTCAACACTCAACACTCAACTCTGGACCTCAGCCTGGAGCCGCCGGAAGGCGGAGAGCGCGAGGTCCGGCTGGGAAGCTAAGGGAGAGGCGCCGTGCGGCGCCTCTCCCCGTTGTCGCCCGGTGTGATCTATCTATTTGCTGACCACGGCTATGTCATCGGCGCCCGCGATTGCCTGTCCGCTGTTCAACCACCCGTAGAGAACGACTCTCGTGTCGCCCGGCTGTATGCCCGTGTCCCCGCATCGGAAGTGGAAGAGCAGGTCTACCATGCCGTCCCGGTTCACGTCCTGCAGATGTCCTCTGCCGTGGACCTCAGCGGCCGGTCCCGGGCCGAAGACCACGCTGGTCGCATTGACGGTGCGAGCATCGAAGGAGGCATCGCTCAGGATGGCCACCGTGAGCATCCGGTTCGGCTGCAGGTGAATCACGTTCCCACTGTCTCCCGGCAGGACGTCAATCCGCACGCGGATAGGGGTGAACTCGTAAGCCCCGATATCGGTGACGGCCGTGCCGTCCAGATCTCCGTCTACCGGCCTCGGATTTCCCTCAGCGTCCTTGCTGGGAGCGCCCTCGTTCGTGCCGGCGTCCACGCACGGCGACCAGGGCAGCAGGTGGTAATCGCCGCCGGTCCGGTTGACGAGCAGCGGATCCAGCGAGATGTCGCTGCTTCCTGGCGGGACCCCTGAATAGTTGAAGTAGTTCCCGAACACGTCGTTGTGGAGCAGCGTCGGCGACGTTCGGCCGTAGATGCCGACGCTGTTGAATGCGACGATGTTGTTCTTGATTGTTCCCCTGTCGCACTCGAGGCCTGTGTACCGGTTGCCGAGAACCGTGTTGTTCACGACCTCGGTCTCAGGCCCTCCGTAGATCACAGCTCCGGTACCGTTGGCGACAAGGCGGTTATTCGACACCACCGGGTTGAGCGAATAAGCGCCGGCGGTCATTCGCAGATACAGGCCCTGTTGATAGCATCCGGCGACGAGATTGCCGACCACCACCGGCCTCGGACTGAACGGGGAACTGCCGAGCAGAACCGTGTAGACACCGACCCCGCACCCGGCGATCCGATTCCCGATCACAGCAGGCAGGCCGAACCGACCTTCGCCCCGCACGCCCGTCGGGCATCCCTCAATCAGGTTGCGCGCAACCACGGGCGTGCACCACAGGCCGCTCGCCTCGCGGGACAAGATCGCTGGGTTCCCGGTGCCCGTTATCGTATTCTCCAGGATGAGCGGGCTGCCGGCGCTGCTGCACCTCACTGCCTCGCGTGCCATGGTAGCAGTCATCTTGTTGTGCGCGATCACCGGGGAAGCCGACCCGCAGTCAACGCCTTGCACTATCGTGAAGCCGTCCAGGACTGCGAAACCGGTGCCAATGCCAACGCAGCGATCAAGAGTCGTCACGTTCGCGTTCGGGTCTCTCTCGTTCCTCGAAGCCTCCGTACCCGCGAAGCCCCCATACACGAGCGCGCCCGGCTTAAGGCCGATGGTCGGATATCCTCCGCATACGACCCACACCTCGGCTCCGCCCACGGCTGAAGCGCGGTCTATCCCGGCCTGAAGGCTCTGGAACGCCTTCTCCCAGCTCGTGCCGTCGCCTCCGGGAGCGGCAGCGCAGTTCACGTACACCACCACAGGCGGCGGCGAAGGCCATGCGGTCCCATCGGACTCGTCGGCTCCCACATCAACGGTGCGTCCCTGGACTCGAGGCTGGCAGTCCATGTCGTATTCCGGCAGCTCAACTAACGCGCTGCCCGCGTCCCGGCACGGCGAGTTCGGCTGAATGTGGAAATTGCCGGTCTTCGGCGAGACCAGCAGCGGGTCGCCGAACACGTCGTCCGCTCCGGGGCTCACGCCCCAGTAGTTGAACGTGTTGCCGTAGACGTTGTTGCCCGAAAGCAGACAGCTCGCCCCCTCCGCTGCTATTCCTTTACCGCCATTGAACGCAACTATGTTGTTTGCGATCCTCGGTATGTAGGGCACCCACGGCGGTATCGGCGTGAGGTAAACGCCGTCGCCCGCATTGGCCGCTATGGTGTTGTTGATGAGAACCGGAAGGCTGTAATTGGACCACACGCCCGAGCCGTTCGAAGCGATCACATTGCCCTCGACCCGGGGTAAAGCGAACTCCGCTCTTACGCCCTGGAGGTTTTCGGTTATTCGGTTGTTGGCAATGGTCGGCGCGCTGTACACGCAGAGCACGCCGGCGGATGCGCCGCGTATCGTGAAGCCGTCAATCGTGGAAAGCGCGGCTCCCTGCACTACAGCCTGCCCTGAGCCCCTGATGATCGTCTGGTTCCGTGCCCAGTCGCGCTGGGTCCTGGCGGTTTCCGTGCCCTCAAATCCTCCGTAGACGTGAACAGTTGCGCGCAGCTTCACCTGCTCTGGATAGGCGCCTTTTGCTACCCACACTTCCGCTCCGCCGAGCCTGGCAGCGGCATCAATCGCAGGCTGGATCCTTCCGAAAGCGTTTCCCCAATTAGTGCCGGGCCCTGACACGGAACCCGTTTCCCATCTTACATAGACCACACGCTGTGGCCGTTCCCAAGTCGTGCCGTCGGACTCGTCCGCCCCGATATCGGGCGCGCCGGTTCTCGGCTGGCCGTCAATGTCGTCTGCCGGCGCGACCGAGCCGTCACCGGCGTCAATGCACGGAGACCCCGGCTGGATGTGGACCTCGCCGAGCTCGAGGCACGCAAGCTGCGGGTCGGCGGATATGTCTGTCGGACCGGCAGACACGTTCCGATAGTTGATCGCGTTCCCGTAGACGCTGTTGTGGGACAGCACGACCATGGGCCCGTAGCCCGTGTATATGCCGTTGCCGTTGAAAGCCACGATGTTATTCGCCATCAGGATATTGCCCGGTCCCGGGTAACTCCACATGGCCAGTCCTGCATACGAGTTGCCCGCGATGGTGTTGTTCACTATCCTCGGCACGCCGGCAGATACGGATATCCCCACCGTGTTTCCGATTATCATGTTGTTCACTACGTTCGGCGAGCCGCGGCTGGAGAGGCCAACGCCGGGAGCCGTGAACTCGTACGCGCCGTTCCCAACGATCATATTGCCTGAGATCGTCGGCGAGCCATCGCAGGAGATGCCCAAAGAGGCGCCTCTGACCGTGAAGCAGTCGAAGACCGTTGCAGGCGTGACGCTTCCAGGTATGTTCACTACCGGAGCGTACCCCGGATAGCCTTCGAGGACAGTCTTGTTTGCCGTTCGATCTCTCTGGTCACGCGAGATCTCCGTCCCGGCAAACCCGCCGTACAGGCTGACGCTTTCCCTCAATGTGATCTGCCCCGGGTAGTTTCCTGCCGCGACCCAGACCTCATCTCCCGGCGTTGCCGCCAAGATGGCGGGCTGAATGTTCCGCTTGGCTGTCTGCCAGGTGAGTCCGTCGTTTGGGTCTTGGCCGGTCCGGCTGACGTAAAGGATGCCCGCGATGGCGGGCGCAGCGCTGATGAAGATAGATAAGAAGATCAGAATTGCGGTAGAACTCCTCTTGCTCGACATGCTTTTCCTCCTTGTCAGTAGTGAATACGACTGCTTGTTTGGCTGCTACACCAGCAATTGTAGCACAAAAAGACGGAAGATGATATAGAGATGCCCAAAACCTGGTACAAATACGAGGGAGCAGGCGCGTGCGTCTGGCGTGCAGCAGCTTCGATCGGGGAGAGCGAAACGACGAAGATGATGGATAAGGGCAATAAGGTCGAGGTGATGCCTGGTTTGGGCTTTCCCAACGTTTTGATCCCCCCTTTCTTATCTTAGCGTTTGCTGTATGAACCGAAGTGCCAAACAGCCTTGTCCATATCTATAACGGAAAAACGATGCGCAAGGTTACGCAAATCCGCAAAAAAAACGCGCATTTGCGGCAGAAGCGGTCGGAGCGCGCGATTTAAACGGAGTCATGCAAGTACTGAAGAGGAGGAGACACGCTGAGTCGGGAAGTGCTGCACTTCACAGTTGATGGTCGGCGGCGCATCGCTCAACACTCAACACTCAACTCTGAACTCCCAACACTCAACTCTCAACTTGAAACCGCGGCCTGTCCGGATGTGGCCGCGTCTATCATGGCAGTCCCGGCGCGGAGAAGTTCCTCACCTCGAGATTCGTCCGGGTCGTCAACGATCATGCGCCAGACCCCGGCCTCGGTGCGCGAGCCTCTTGCAAAGATAAATGCCTTCTCCCGGCCGTCGTTCAGAAGCACGCGCCAGCCGCCGGTCTCATCACCCGTGCGCTTCTTCACCTGCCCGGTGCCTTCGTAGTTCACGAACCGGTACGAGCTGAACTTGCCCGCTAGCGCCGGCCAGATTGCCTCTTCGAAGTGCTTCTCCATCCGCGCCTTGATCTCACCGTGGGGGATCGCCGGACCCTCGATGCGAAGCATGCGGTTATAGTGCGCCGGAACGCCGGACAGAACCTCCGGAAGGCGCAGGATATCCGAGCCCGCCGCCGGTTCCTCATTCCGTCGAAGCACGCGAATCCACTGCCTGGCGAGCGACGGCTGTTCGTCGGCCAGAGCGGCGCAGAGCGCCGTTTGAAGTCCGTCCCGGCAGGTGGACTCTCCGAATATCGTTCCGCCGTTCGCGCCCTCCACGCCCACCGGCACCTCGTAGCCCGCCTGCCGAAGCTGATGCATTCTGGTGACCACGTTGATCTCGCCGGTCTCGACCGTGAACACCTTTGCGCCGAAGAACGCGGCCACCTTCTCGCACGACCCCGAGGTCGAGTCCGACATCACAATAGCGAGTTTTCCGGAGCTTTTCCGGCCCGCAATCTCCCGGTGCGCGAGAGCCAGCCCGACGTTCATAGTGGCTACCGTCTGAGGGTGAATGATGGCCGATTCATCGAGCCCCGGAAGGACGATATTCCCGCGGTCGGCATCGTAATCGAAGGCGATCCCGAACCTTGCCCCCGCGCGAAGAGCGGCCCGCGAGACCCGAAGGAGCATGTGCCTGCCGCTCGCCGGGTCTGTGCCGTCGGTATCAATCGCGTGCTCCGGGTATCCCAGCTCGGCGTTGACCTCGATGGCCCGCACGCCAAAGTGCTCCAGAACCCTCGCGCCGATTCCGCAGGCCGCGCCGCCGTTCGGATCGAGGAGCGCCGGGCCGAGCACGAGCGGCTTCAGGCAGTGCGGCTGTATTCCCCACTCCGCACCCAGGAAATCGAGGTACGCGCGCTCGGCTTTCACCCGGTGGCTGTGATCCTCTCCCGCGCCGAATGCCCGGCGGAGCGCCTTGTCGTCAACCCTTCTGAGGCAGGCGGCGAACTCGGGAACGGCGCCCTGAGATATCGAGATCACGTCCTGCACGACGGCGCTCATGGCCGAAGCGGAGAGCAGCGCGCCCGGCGGAGCTTCGTGCGGATCCGACGAACCTGCCGCCTGCACGCCGGTGAGAAACTTGAAGCCGTTGTCCGCAAGCGGGTTGTGGCTGGCTGTGATCATCACGCCGCCGGATGCCTTCAGGGCGTTGATGGCCGTTGCCAGCAGAGGAGCCGTGATCGTGCCCAGGTCGGCGATCCGGATTCGGCACTTCGCGCACGCAGCGCCCGCCAGGAATCCCTGCGCAAGAGCCGACGCCAGCGCCTCTCCGGTCGGACGAGGATCCCGTCCCACAAGCAGGCTGCCTCTCGTAAGCCCGGAGAGCACCCTTCGGGCGTAGGCGAACCCGTAAGCCTGCCCTAGAGCTGAGTGCTCCTCAGAGATCCCGGGCCCACCGCCGAAGCCGGTTCTGACGCCGGAAAACGATTGAACGAGCGCCGGGTCTTCGAGCGATGAAACCAATAGCTGGTATGTGCTGTCCAGGGATTGCATCATGTCCACCCTGGATCTAGTTTACCGTAATTCAGACCCTCAAGTCCAGTGGCCCGGCGCATTTCTAATCGCCCGACAGCTTGATCTCCACGTCAGGGGTGTCGGCACTAATACGCATACGGCCATAAAAACTGTCCAACCGGGCCGAGATCGTGATCTCCGAGTCAGGAAGGTTTTCAAGCTTGAACCGGCCTTCCGAATCCGTTACGGTGTCCGCCCCGGTTTCGGCTCTTACCCTGACTCCAGGCACGGGCTTGCCGTCTTTGTCCACGACCCTGCCGGTCTGAGTGCGCCGTGCTTCCTCCATGACGATCTCGTACTCGTCTGGCCATTCAGGATCGCCTACGGTGAGGCTGTCGCTACTGCACGGAAGGAAATATCCCTCCAACCCGGCATGCGGCCTACTGTATTTTCCGCCGACGAACATGTGCTTGAAAACAGCGACTCCGTCATCATTCGTCTGCTCGGACTTGCTGAAGGGGCTCCATCGCGGACTTGCATACACTTCCGCGCCTTTGAGCGCATTGCCTTTAGAGTCACGCACTGTCACCTTCAATGTCTTAGCAGGTTCGATGGTAAGGGTGACACCCTTGGCCAGTTCATCAAGCTCGATCCATCGGACTACTGCATTATTCCACTTCATATCCTTCGCTTCCAGCACGACCGTGCCGGCGGGTATATCCGGAGGCCCTCACCCAGATGGATCGAGGGGATCGGTAACCTTGGATTCAAACTGACCATCGGCGTCGGTAAGGACCACGGGGTTGAAGTTGGGGTTACGGTTATCGACGTGAATGGTGACAATCGCCCGGTGAACGGGTTTGCCGTCTTGACCCACCACTTTGCCCCTAGCGACACGAATCCCCGCATCCTCCACCTCGATAGGCACGTATTTGTAACCGCTGTCAGGAATGGTGACGGCCTGCCTTTCCTCCGGCTTATTCGTAAGGCCGATGAGGGCATTGCCGGGCAATGCCCGTACCCTGAAGATGCCGTTCGCTTTCGTAGGCTTGGCGTATGAGTGCCATGCCGGATTGTCCAAGTCGGGACCTACCACCGCAATCTGCGCCCCTTCAACCGGCTTCCTGGTTTCTTTGTCCATGACTCTTCCTGAAATCCAAACGGCCTGCTGCAGTATGACGTCGGGCACTGTGGTGTTTTTCCCAGCGGCGATCTCTACTTTCGAAAAGCATATCACGTGATCTTCCGCCTCGACGATCATCATGTACGAGTCGGGGGATAAGCCTTCGATCGCAAACGAGCCGTCAGACTCGGTGGATATCTCCCGCCGGCCATAGTCAACGTGTCCTTCTGATTCGAGAGAGATTTCGGCCTTGATGGGCTCTCCCTGCTCATTCCGCACTCGTCCCGACACGCTCCCTCCCGGTTTCATGACAATCGGATCATCTTTGACGAACAATCGGCTCGCATATCCGGACTTGCTTACATTTGCGCTGACACTCGCCGCCTCAGGAACGCCGACCAGGCGGTAGTTCCCATCATCGTCGGTGACCGCAGCTTCCAAATCAACTACCGCTCGGAGAACAATGAGGTTGATAGAGTTGCCGCCTATGGCCATGCTTCCCGGCTCCACCATCACGCCTGGCAGGCCGCTTCCTTCCTCATCCACGACGCGACCCTCATAAACGCCCGGTTTGGCAACCACTATCCGGTAGATTTCCGGTTCGGGATCCCAATAGAACCAGGTTCTCAATGTGCCTTCGCCCGCCACCCATCCTAAGCACTTGTCCGGGGTGAACGCGATGAGATGATATTCTCCTGAGTCAGCCACTTGGATTGACGGAAACACGACCGATCCGTCCTCCCCGGATACCTCGGTGGCCTTGATTGATGGTATGCGCTTACTGTCATAGCGGTGCCACGGACGATGTACCGCGAATACCTTGACCCCCGGCACGGGCTCGCCGTTAGCGTGAACCACTACGGCCTTTGCCGACACGACATCGTCCGCGCACGATACCACCGGCATCAACGCCAGTATCAAACACATCAATATGGCTAATTCCATCCGATGCCTCCTTTGGTTTCCTCTATATATGACTGCGGATCGGGCAAAAAGGTTTTCCTGCCCCAAGATTCTTTATCAACCAGGATGCCGACCGCTATGTTCAGTACAGTATATCCGGGTAATCTAACGTTCCATTTAGGAGTGACGCGCATGATGCAATCTGGAGTAGTCGTCACCAACAACAGCCCTCATGCAAAAACTTCGATCAGTGCCCATGCGCGCGGTCAAGATGCTTCCGGGATTCTGGCAGCCAAGGATGGAGGCAAACCGCAGCCCATCCAACATGACGGTCTGGATTCCGAGGGGGACTTAGCGGGACTTCGACCCGCTCGCCGGTGGCTTCGTCAATAACGAGCAGCTTCTCCATGTCCTCACCGCAGAGCTGCTCGTTGGCATTCAGCAACTCGATGCCGTAGACAGTCCCATCCGGAGCGATGTTCACATTCAACTCATCGCTCACTCGTATGGTCTCAACCTCAGCCTTTTCCTTCCGAAAGCGGATGTATGCGATGTTGTACCGCCGGTCGTATGAGATCATCATGGCAAAGCCATCCTACGACTGGTTGGCGCTTTTGTCAATCTGTGTGCTAATATAAGCTCGGTGGACCCCTTTGCCGGCAAGATGCCGGCGCTACATTACAGGAAAGCGAGCACACCATGAGCAAAGTCATCCGAGTCACGGTATGGAACGAATTTCGACACGAGAAGCACGCCGATCACCCGGCGAGCAAGATCTACCCGAACGGGATGCACGAGGCGATCGCATCCCACCTGAGAAAGCAGCCGGATATGGACGTCCGGACCGCCACCCTCGACGAGCCGGAGCACGGCTTGACGGACGAGATGCTTGCGAACACGGACGTCATGACCTGGTGGGGACACATGGCGCACGGCGAAGTCTCCGACTCGGTCGTGGAGAAGGTCGTCGCGCGCGTGCTGGACGGCATGGGCCTCATTCCCATGCACTCCGGGCATTTCTCGAAGGTGTTCAAGCGGCTGATGGGCACCACCTGCAACCTGAAATGGCGCGAGGCGGCCGAGAAGGAGCGCCTGTGGGTGATTGACCCCAGCCATCCGATTGCGGACGGCCTCGGCGAGTACTTCGAGCTGCCGGAGACCGAGATGTACGGCGAGCGGTTCGATATCCCTCAGCCGGACGAGCTCGTGTTCATCAGTTGGTTTCAGGGCGGCGAGGTGTTCAGGAGCGGATGCTGCTGGCATCGCGGACGCGGCAAGGTCTTCTACTTCCGCCCAGGGCACGAGAGCTATCCCATCTACAAGGACGCGAACGTGCTGAAGGTCATCGAGAACGCTGTCCGCTGGGCCGCGCCGCCGAATACCGCGCATCCGACCTTCGGCAACGTAAAGCCGCTGGAGAAGCTTTGATACTCTGATTAGCCGCCGGTTCTCACGGCAGCCGACCGGTTGGTTTCGCCGCCGGATGTTGCGGGAAAGAAGAGACTGCCCACTTCCAGTCAGGCACTCGCCGAAAGGAGTCAGTTATGCAATACACGCATCTTGGCCGAAGCGGTCTTCTGGTCAGCCGCCTCTGCCTGGGAACCATGAACTTCGGCCCGTACACGAGCGAGGACGACAGCCATGCCATCATGGATCGGGCGCTCGAGCAGGGCATCAACTTCTTCGATACCGCGAATGGATACGGTCGGCCGATACGAGCAGGCCTGACCGAAGAGATCATCGGCAAGTGGCTCGCGCAGGGAGGCGGCCGCAGGGAGAAAGTCGTTCTCGCCACGAAGGTCTACGGCAAGATGGATGACTGGCCGAACGAGGGCCGGCTGTCCGCTCTGCACATAAGGCATGCCTGCGAGGAGAGCCTCCGCCGCCTGCAGACCGATCACATTGACCTGTACCAGATGCATCACATTGACCGCGAGTCTCCCTGGGAAGAGGTCTGGCAGGCGATGGAGCAGCTCGTGCAGTCGGGGAAGGTGATCTACGTGGGCAGCAGCAACTTCGCGGGCTGGAACATCGTGCAGGCGAACGAGGCCGCGAAGAAGCGCAGCTTCATGGGCCTGGTCTCAGAGCAGAGCCTTTACAACCTCAATGCGCGCACGGTCGAGCTTGAGGTCATCCCCGCGTGTCAGGCCTACGGGCTCGGCCTCATACCGTGGAGTCCGCTGGGAGGCGGACTGCTCGGCGGCGCGCTGAAGAAGTATAAGGAGGGCCGCCGGGCTCACATGGCGGAACAGATCGAAGAGAAGCGCGAGAAGCTCGAAGCATACGAATCCCTGTGCGCTGAGCTCGGCGAAGAACCCGCGAACGTCGCGCTGGCCTGGCTGCTCCACAGTCCGGTGGTGACCGCGCCGATCACCGGCCCGCGCACGATGGAGCAGTTCGAGAGCTCCTTGCGCGCGCCCGAAATCACGCTGTCTGAGGAGACCCTGCGGAGGCTGGACGAGATATGGCCCGGCCCGGGGGGACAAGCCCCGGAAGCGTATGCGTGGTAGCGGACAGACTCCCCTAGACAACAGAGTTTCCGCCACCACATTTTCCCATTTTTTACCGTGGCGTCATGGTATCACGCACGTACCAACCGACGTGCGAGTACGCGTGTTAATCCGATATTACGGCCTTGATCCAGACGCAGTGCCTCCAGGTCAGCGCCTGTGTAATTCTCAAGGAGTTTGGCAAGTATTTCATCATATTGCAGCCATAACTGCCACCCGTTCGACACTAGATCGGCCACCTCGATATCCACCAGTTGCGTCTTCTCCCAATGCCACCGCCACCAGTCCGGGCTATGGAAGGTATGCCAACTATCAAAGCCTCCCAGATAGACCTTTGCAAGGTGGTCTGGAACTGAGCGTCCGAATTCTGCCACGAGTCCAGGCGAAACGATGCCAAGCTGGCCACCGGGCTTGAGGAATTTAATGATGGTGTCCAGATAGTAATCGTCCGTGCCGAAGTAGTGGTAAGCGCCGAGACTTACAATCGCATCGAAGTAAGCATGTGCAAAGGGCAAGGCATGCGCCTCGGCAGAAAGTGGAACGACCAGGTCATCTACGCCTTGTGCCTGAATCCGGTGCCAGTTGTCGGTGGGCGGGATCCACAACTCGGCAGCCCATACGCGCGCTCCGTATTCCCTGGCGAGAAAGATGGAGCTTACCGCCTTACCGCACCCCAGGTCCAGCACTCGCATCCCAGGCTTGAGATCCATCACTCCGGCGAGGGCTTCCGTAGCCCACAATACGGGCCACCCCATGCCACCATCAAAGACCCACTCCGGGTCGTACTGCGACGCCCGTGGATAATCAGGGTGTACAGCGATCTCGGCAGGTACATTCCGCTTGGCGGGATCACGCATTTGAGGGACTCCTTACGCTTTTCGATATTATAGAGGTGCGGATTATCTGCACCCCACCTGCTGTATCGTCAGGAAAGCACTATCTGCTAAACGACCGTTGTCAGCGTTTGTATAGTATAATATTGAGCGTTAGGCCATACTGCGATTGGAGGACTCACTATGTCATATCGCGCAGGACAGACCAAACCGGAGAAACCTGTCCTACCGGTGGAGGCATCCGGCTCCGCTGAGTGTGTTCCCGGCATGGATGCACGGCAATGGCGCGAGCAGTGGGCGGGGATGGTGCGCACTCCGGAGGATATGGTGAGCTTTGTGGACGCGGTGGGGTGTTGCACTGCAATGGAACTGCCCGGCTACCCGGATTTTCCCAACCAATACTCGGTCATGGGCGAGCTGGACGCCACGACACCGCATCCTTGGTTCTGGAAGGACGACCTGCACATCGAGAAGCGCCTCTACTATACGCGCGTCTTTGGTGGTCAGCCAGGATTCATCTCATATACGCTGTTGCCCGCCTTGATGGCTACAAATGGCGCGGTGGCTGATGAGTTGCTCTTCAACGGGGCGCTGTCCCCGGAGGCGCAGCAGATCTATCATGCCATTGAGGCACAAGGCCCCATGCCCACCAAAGACCTGAAGCGGCTGCTCACGCCTGACGCGAAACGCTGCGCCAACCGCATGCTAATAGACCTCGATCGCAAGCTCCTGATCACCAAGACCGGCATCACAGGGCGCACACGCGGTACCTACAGCTATATTTGGGACTTGGTGGAACGGTGGGTGCCGGAGTTGCTGGTCGCCGCCGACCGTCTGGGCCGCAAGCAGGCAGCGACCATGCTCCGCGAACACTTGGCGGCCTTCGGCGTGCCGCCCGACTCCAAGTTCTACGCGAAAGTGTTGGGATGGGCACCCTAACAGCCCTGTCCACCCGACGGCCACGACAGCTTGTTACTCCCGTAGATGCCCTTCTCGTTCTGCAACCCCTGTCTCGAACTCGCGCGCCCGGGCCTTCCAGTAGGCCTCGAGCGAGAAGTCGTCCGGCCAGTCAAAGGTCTCCTCGAGCAGCTCGGCATCGTGAATACGGGATACGTTGAAGGTGCGAATCGTCTCTCTGATTTCGCAGAAGGCCACAAGATACCAGCGCATCACTTTTACAACCAGTCCGTAAGGACGTACGACCCGCACAGACCTATCGTGCGCCGCGTTCTCGTATTCTATGGTAACCTTGCGCGAATGCCATACTCCCTGTCTCAGAACACCGAGATGCGTGGAGACAGGCACTCCTTCCCACCATGGCGTAGGATCGAAGTAGAACCTCTTCCGGGCAGCTCGGACGTCCTGGCGGTAACGGTCCGGTAGGCGGGACTCCAATCGTCCGAGAGCGTTCCGCAGGTCCACGTGCGCCTCGCGCTGCTCCAATGGATCCATCCCGATGCCGCGAAGGAATAGCCCAACAGCCTCATCGTGGGGAATGCGCGGCAGATGGTTCGTGTACCCCTCCATCAAACGAAAGCCACCCGCCGGCCCGGCAATCGCCTCAATAGGAATGCCTGCCTCGCAAAGTGTCTCGATATCACGGTGGATAGTGCGCTCGGACACCTCTAGGGCATCGGCAAGTTCGCGTGCTTTCAACTGACCACGCGATTCAAGCAATAGCAGAATAGCAATAAGGCGGTGAAGGCGCAAAACATGACTCCCAGAAAAAACTGACGTTAGTATTATAAAACCATGACAGACTGCTGTCAAGGTTTGTGGTGTATGATACAATCATCAAGTACTGAGGAGGAAGCCACATGAGCTTTGAACACAGCAACAACCAACCTGAGTCTGTTCAGGAGGACTGGGAGGGGCAATACAAGATATTCTCATGGCTTGCGTCTGTGACTGCCATACCGCACGTGATTTTCATGGTTACCACCCGTAAGGAAAACGGTCTGCCAAATGCAGCCCTACAAGGCTGGTCCTGCTTTGCGGGTGAAGGGGATGACTACTATGTCATCATGACAACACTGATGACGCACAAGCACACATACCGGAACATCCTGCGCACAGGGGAGTTCTGCATCAACTTCCTTCCGGGTGGCTACGTAGACCAGTGCAAGCAGTCGATTTGTCTGAACGACGATGACACTGATGAGATCACAGCATCGGGTTTCACCCTGGAGCGTTCCCACACCATCAATGCGCCGCGCATTCAGGAGAGCTTTCTCAAGTTGGAGTGCCAGTTGGAGTGGGAGAAGGAGTTGCACCCGGGTAGCCGCTGCAGGATGATCTGTGGCAAGGTGCGGCATATCTCGGCCAGCGATGACTTCGCCCGCAGCGCCGTGACCGGTCGGTATGGGAAAGACAGCTTCATGTTTCACCTCATGGCCATGAAAGACCCCTACACAGGAGAGCGTTTGAGTGGCGGCATCGGGCACATCGAGCTGACAAGGGAAATGGAGCTGTGAGGACATGACACTCATCACCTATCAGGATTTCTTATAGAGCACATAGATGAGTTGGGGTTTATGCCCTTAGCTGGCCTGTGACCGGATGACCTGGGCACCCTCCGAAGGTCTTTTCCCGTTCTCCGCCTAACAGTGGGGTATGGAAAACCTGAAATACCGCGAGCTTTACGCGCCCGGGCACTTCGGGAACTGGTACGAGGTGATGGCTCCCTACGAGATGAGGGACATGCTCCGGGAGGCGAAGTTCTGGGGCTTCAATGCCTACGGCGACTGGCTGGACGCCGCGGACCTGAAGGACCCGTTCAACAACCCGAGGAGCGAGTATCTGCTCCCGCAGGCGATCTGGGAGCATAAGCTGGACGCATTTCGGATCGCGGCAGAACTTGGGCTCAAGACCGACCTCGTCATCACGCCGAACCACGTGTACCTGGATCAACTCCGGCCCGATCTTCTGGCGGACTTGAGCGATCGCCGGCTCCAGGGCCAGCTCGTCTGCCCGTCGAAGCCGGAAGGTCATGAGATCGTCCTCGCTAACCACCGCCATCTCTTCCAGGACCTGAAGGCCCGCGGGGTCAATCTCGACGCCATCTCCGGATGCCCATACGACTACGGCGGATGCGCGTGCCCGGCCTGCAAACCCTGGATCGTGACGTTCGGCAAGCTCATGGTCGAGATCCATGAGGTCGCCAGGGAGTTCTTCCCGGACGTCAAGGCTCGGCTGATCGGCTGGTGGTGGACGAAGGACGAACATGACATCTTCAAGGAATGGGCCGACCGCGAGCAGAACGGGCGGTTCGCATCCCTTGCGGCGCACATCCTCTACGGCGAGACGCGCCCGAACCCCGCCTTCGTGCTGCCGGAGAAATGCGAGCTCCACGCCTTCGTGCACATCGGCTACGGGGACAAAGCCAATCCCAGGGACGTCTACGGCGCCTGGGGCCCGGCGATCGCGTCGAACCGGCTGGCGACCACCGTCTACGAGCTGAAGGGCGTCGGCTGCACGGGATACATGGCGTATTCGGAAGGACTCCTCGACGACGTGAACAAGGCGCTTCTCGGCGCGCTGTCATCCGGGATGCTCGCGAGTGCGCGCTCTGTCCTGGCCGCGTACGCCGAGCGGTATCTCGGAGCGGGAAGGCTCGAACGGTATGCATGGGCACGCTGGCTCGCGCAGTGGGGCGAGCCCTGGCAGGTAGACACGGCCAGGGCGCGAAAGGAGTTCGATCGCCTGGCAAGGAAGGCCAAACCGGGCTGGCGGCTGGCTCAGCTTGAGGCCAAGGTGCGTATCTTCGAGGCTCACGCGGAAGTCATGAAGGGCAAGGAATGGGACAAGAAGCGCCTCGAAGCGGCCGACAGGTTCTTCCTCGAGCGAGAGAAGCTGTTTCGGGAAGTCTGGGGTCTCGGCCTCGTGCGCCACGTGCTCAATCCGCGCTACCACAAGCCGGCGTGGTATGCAGAGTGGGCAAAGCAGCCGTCCCCAGTCGAAACCGACGACAACGATCAGAGGTAGATCGGCCCGGTGGCATCGTCGCACGCCTGGCCGGTGAAATAGTACTCCTTGCGACAGTAAACCTCACTGTTTACATTCTATTATCAAGGTACAGATAGATGTGCTGTGACGTTGTCGCTAATATGTGAAACACAGCAGAGCCTACAGCTACTTCCTTAGCTTTAGACACGCCTCACCCTCATCCCAGTACAGGTTCTCACGGTGTGCCTGATACCAGTCTGATGATTTAATCGCATCAACGGCTAGATCAATGTCCCTTTGCAGCATCCTAAACTTCGATTCGGATTCTGCATAAGCCTCCAGGTACCAACCGTCGTATTGGGTTGTGCAAACCAGGTCAAACCACTGCAGGCTGTGCTTTATCCAGTAGTCTTGGAAGCTCATCTTGCCCTTGAGATTAGGGCATGCGATGTGCGGGTCGAACGGCATACCATTCTTGCAGCCATTGAAGTATAGGGCCAGAGTATCGTACATCGTGTAATCTGATATTTCCGAGGTTAGATCGTCGGCGGAGATGTGCGATATCCAATAACTGAATTCCCATTCCTTATCTGCATACCAGAACTCACCGGGGTAGATGCCGATAGGTATCCTCTCATACGTGTGATTGCCGACAATAGGAGTTTCGCTGTCTATTTCCTTGGTAATCACCACATAATCGCCTCTAAAGTATTCCTCCGACGTTCTAGCTGTTGTCGCACTTAGTGGCTCCCACCCGATTTGCGCGGCACAATGATAATCCTGGGCGAGTGCCTTCAGCACTATCAACATGGGGTCCGACTCGACCTCCACGGAGTTGGCTTCGAATATGTTAAGTCCTAGTACTACCCGGCTTAGATAGCCATCGCGTTCCCGAGTATTCAGTTTCACGATCTCCATATGGCTCACTTCCCTCTGCACAGATGGCAAAACACTAGACGGGTCTCTTAGCATGGAATTAGCTAATAGGCACCCATTGTTGCGGTTAACGTAGCTGTGGCGGTACCGGCCATAATGTCGTACATATAGCCTCCCACCACTACGCCGGCACCCAATATAGCTGCGTTACGTATATAAGGAGCCGCCCGCCCCCAGTCGAAACCGACGACAACGATCAGAGGTAGATCAGCGCCGGTCCGTCTCGTACGGGACGACGTCGCAGGTTTCCAGGTAGAAGGTCAGGAGCCGCTCCTTCAGCTTCGGGAGCACGTCCGCGTACTCCCTGTCGCCGATCCGGTTGTGAAGCTCCATAGGATCGTGGTGAAGGTCGTACAACTCGTCCTGCTCGTAGAGCCTGCGCACGTACTTGAAGTCCCTCGTCCGGCACATGACCGCCTTCGTATGCTCCGGCCCTTCGCTTGTCTGCAGGTTAACGCGCGGCCAGTACAGCCCATCGGGATTCTGGGAGCTCGTGCTCTCGAGCTCCATGCAGTGTCTCTCGCCGTGGAGCCTTCCGCCTTCGCAGAAGACCGCGTCGCGATGCTCCTCTGTCTCTCCGGCTACCACCGGGAGCAGGGAGCGGCCGAAGTGCGTGTGTCCCGGCACGATGCCTGTGATCGCTTCCACCGTCGCCGGGAAATCTATCAGCTCCGCCAGAGCATTGCTCACCCGCGCCTTCACCGGAATCCACTTCGGAGGCTTGATGATGAGCGGCACGCGGGTCAGGCAGTCCTCGAAAGTATTCTGGTTCTTCTCCACAAGGCCGTAGTCGCCGGTGAAGTCGCCGTGATCGCTGAACATGAAGACCGCCGTGTCGTCGTACAGGCCCGCCGATCTCAGCGCCTCCATCAACATGCCGAACTGATGGTCCACGCGGGCGCACATGCCGTAATAGGTCGCGCGCAGCTCGGTCCAGCGGGCCTCGGTCCACGTCCTCATGTTCTGCCGCTCGCATATTCCCTTGAGCATGCTCGGCTTGCCTTTCCATTCTTTGGGCGCGGGTATGCGCCGCGGCAGCTTGCCCCGGTCTATCAGGCTGTACCAGGGATCCTCGACGGCATAACGCGGGTGCGGGTAAGTCAGCGGCAGATATATGCAGAACGGCTGATCCTTCGGCGGGTCCTTGAGGAAGTCAATTGCGCCGAGCACATTGGCCCAGTCATTGTCGTAGTAGAAGTCCTGATCGCCCTTGTCCAGCCTGCCGACGTAGAAAGAGTAGTAGGTGTCGCTCCCCGGCTTCCCGCGCCATTCCTTCTGGCGGTCAACGCCGCGCGTGG
>Ga0315294_10000750_pt1 | contig 35041 bp, 32 predicted proteins | sample YL17G13_40_MG_FD_203626 | JGI IMG/M metagenome (GOLD analysis project Ga0315294, IMG submission 203626) | Sediment microbial communities from Yellowstone Lake, YNP, Wyoming, USA - YL17G13_40 | ecosystem: Environmental > Aquatic > Freshwater > Lake > Sediment | place: USA: Wyoming | collected...
GTAAGTTTCGATTATTTCCTTTTACGACATAATTTGGCTCCGTCTCGCTCAGTGATGTATTCAAAACCTGCTGTGATCAGTTCCTCGTCTTCTTTTAGACTTTGAGCAGTCTTGACGTGATAATCGTCGCTTTCAAAGTTCACTAGTTGGGTGTATAGCATAGTGCTCAAGACACTTCGATGACCTAGTCTTTGCTGAACGTGAAGAATATCCTTTGTTTTGTGGTATTCCATTGTACCAAAGAAGTGCCTGAACGTGTGGAAAGAAGTGGCACTTCGCGACCCAACTCCCGCGGAGATTGCCAACGAGACAAATCTGTCGCTGCAGGAAGCTGAAACCCTTACACGCAAGATACATGAGAAGACTGGTTGGTCAATGCCCAATCAAGCGATTATCGAGAGTGCGGCAGAAAGACTGGGAGAGGTTTTGGTTTGTGCCGCTCGCATCCGCGACATGGGCCTGCAGAAGATGAGAGAAAACTTCGATTACGATAGTGAACCAGACATAGTTGAAGCCGCCAATGTCTTCTTGGGGAAGCATCGCGAGTTGCTTCCTAAGCTTGTTGACGATGAAAATGAAATAGCATGGGCACCTGAAGCCTTGAAGTGCTTGGGGAGAGATTACAAGCCGAAGAACCGCATCATTCCACATGTTTATGTTGTGCCAAGAGGGTAGCTAATACCCATTGATTCCATTGTCTCTTTGAATCAATTCCTCCAAAAAACCTAGGGGGGTAGGGGGTCCGCGAGAGTAGGGTCAGACGAGTTTCTGCGCTAAAAAAAGAATTCTTTTTTTGTTATGCGATACTAGTCTCAAGGACCACGGGGGCCACGGCTGAAAACTCGATTGCGTGTTGTTGTTGGAGCGTCCGGAAAAAGGTAACAACAACACCTGTGCCTCTCGAAGGCTTGCTAACTGGTTTTCAGAAAACAAGCATATACTACGTACATGGATGTACGTGGTAATGATCATAAAAGAAAAAAGGGGTTTTGCGGGAGAAATCGCCAGTTCCCAGGGGAAAATCCAAACCTACTAATTTTCGGATTTTTCTATTAATTTTCACTTGCGCTTTCGGAAGAACATTAGTCCATCCTTTTCGCAAATGTATTCAAAGCCAACTTCAAGAAATTGTGGTGTATCAAATGCAACAGAAGTGAGAGTGATTAATGATCCGAATTAGCGCGCGCGGGGTAACGGCAACTACATGTGTAGTGGGATATGATTGAGCAAGCTTGCCTCACCAAACGGGTTTTCGATAGAAACTCTTGTAAGGGCTAGGTGATATTGTTATCTTGAGTCCAACCTGGAGATGCTTTTGCAGAATGAAACCTGAAGAAAAGGCAAGGCAAGACATTGATAAACTGCTTGGAGCTGCAGGTTGGAATGTTCAAGATTACAAGGACTTGAATCTTGGAGCGTCTCTAGGCGTTGTTGTCAGGGATTTTCCGCTGGAATCTGGGTTTGCCGACTACTTGGTCTTCATAGAGAGAAAGGCTGCTGGAGCGATAGAAGCGAAGGCTCAAGGCACGACTCTGAGCGGCGTGTCAGAACAGACTGAGAAGTATCTGCGGGGCGTACCTGCCAGTATTCCTCAAATATGCAAGCCTTTGCCTTTCGCTTACGAAAGTACGGGCACTGAAACGTTTTTCAGAGACCTTCGAGACCCTGACTCGCGTTCTCGTAGGGTTTTTGCTTTTCACACTCCTGAGACTTTGCATGATTGGGTTGAGAAGAGCGATACTTTGAGGGCAAGGTTGAGGACTATACCTCCCTTGGTTAAGGAGGGGTTGAGGGACTGTCAGGTTGAGGCCATAGAGAACTTGGAGCGGTCTTTTGCTGAGGCTAGGCCAAGGTCTCTGGTTCAGATGGCCAGCGGCAGCGGCAAAACGTTTGCAGCCGTGACCTTTGTTTATAGACTGGTAAAATTCGCTGGGGCTAGGCGTGTCTTGTTTTTAGTTGACCGTAATACTCTTGGGCGTCAGACTTTGCAGGAGTTTCAGCAGTATAGAACGCCTGATGATGGGCGCAAGTTCACTGAGCTGTACAATGTTCAGAGGTTGACTTCTAACAAGATTGACACTGTGAGTCGTGTCTGCATCACGACGATTCAGCGGTTGTATTCGATGCTGAGGGGTGAGGCGGACCTGGCGGACCCCACGGTTGAGGAGGGTTCGGTGTTTGAGGTTGCACCAAGACTCGCGAAGCCTGTTGAAGTTTCTTATAATCCTGATATTCCGATTGAAATGTTCGATTTCATTGTTACGGATGAATGTCACAGGTCGATTTACCATCTTTGGCGGCAGGTGCTCGAGTATTTTGATGCCTTAATCATTGGGTTGACGGCGACGCCGTCCAAGCAGACGCTTGGTTTCTTCAATCAGAACCTCGTCGTGGAGTATGGTCATGATAGGGCAGTGGCTGACGGCGTTAATGTGGGCTATGAGGTTTATCGTATTGTGACTGAAATCACTAGGAAGGGAAGCAAGGTTGAAGCGGGCTTCTATGTGGACAAGCGTGATAGGTTGACGCGGAAGACTCGGTGGGAGATGCTTGATGAAGATTTGGAGTATTCTTCTCAGCAGTTGGATAGGGATGTGGTTGCCAGGGACCAGATTAGAACCGTGGTAAGGACATTCAAGGAGAAGTTGACGGAAATCTTTCCTGACAGGAGTGAGGTTCCTAAGACGCTTGTTTTTGCCAAGGATGATTCACACGCAGAGGATATTGTGCAGATTATGCGTGAAGAGTTTGGTAAGGGTAACGAGTTCTGTAAGAAGATTACGTATAAGACGACGGGTGAAAAGACTGAGGATTTGATTTCCAGTTTTAGGAATTCGTATTATCCGAGGATTGCGGTTACGGTTGACATGATTTCTACGGGCACTGACATCCGTTCTCTGGAATGCTTGTTGTTTATGCGAGATGTGAAGTCGAATGTTTACTTTGAGCAGATGAAGGGTCGTGGAACCAGAACGGTGTCTTCCACGGACTTGAGGTCTGTGACGCCTGACGCTGCTAACAAAACGGGGTTTGTGATTGTGGATGCGGTGGGCGTTTGTGAAAGTGACAAAACTGATTCTCGTCCTCTTGAACGTAAGAGGAGTATTCCTTTTGAGAAGTTGATTGACCAGGTCAAGGTAGGGGTCAGGGATTCTGACACTCTGACTTCTTTGGCTGGCAGACTATCAAGGATGAACATGGAGATTGACGACAAGGAGAAGGGTGAGATTGAGGCTGCTGCTGGCAAGACGCTTAGACAATTGGTTAATGGCTTACTCGATGCGGTTGACCCAGATAAGCAGCTGGAGAAAGCCAAGGAAGTATTCAAGACTGACAATCCGACTCGTGAACAGTTAAAGAGTGCGTTCGAAGAACTTGCCAAGGTTGCCTGCTCGCCTTTTGATGACCCAGTGTTCAGGAACACGTTGATTGATGTCAAGAAGAGAAGTGAACAGATTATTGATGTCACCAGCAAGGATGTTCTAATCTTTGCAGGCGCCGACGAACTGACCAAGACTGAGAAGGCTAGGGCTTACGTCACCAATTTCAAGAAGTTCATTGAAGACAACAAAGATGAGCTCACAGCATTGCAGGTTATCTACGGCAAGCCTTACGCGAGTCGGCGGTTGACTTACGATGCGATTAAGCAGCTTGCTGAAGCGATTAGGAAACCACCGTACAATCTTACGCCTGAGCTTATGTGGATGGCTTATGAGCAGTTGGAGAAGTCGAAGGTTAGAGGCGCTGGACCCCAGAGGCTTTTGACGAATATTGTTTCGCTTGTACGGTTTGCCATTGGAACCATTGACATCTTGCAGCCTTTCTCTGAAGCCGTGAACCACAGGTTTACCGATTGGCTAGCTCAACAAGAAAAGCAAGGAAAAAGCTTCACATCCGAACAGTTAGCATGGTTGAACATGACAAAAGACCATATAGCAACATCATTGACGATTGGAATAGAGGATTTTGAGAACGTGCCCTTCAACCAGAAAGGCGGAGCAATAAAAGCAAACAAACTCTTCGGACAAGAACTGAACAAAATCTTGGAAGAACTAAACACGGTGCTAATAAAGTGACAGAGGAGTACGCTGATTTGGGCGAGCTGCCACATGGTTGGATACGCACGCGACTGGGTGAAATAGCAGAAGTCATTCTTGGCCAATCTCCGCCATCTTCATCATACAATGAAGACAGAAAGGGCCTTCCGTTCTATCAAGGGAAATTGGAATTTGGTAGATTGCATCCGACGCCAGGAAAATGGTGTACTGCCTCAAAGAAGATTGCGCAAGAAGGAGATGTGCTCATATCAGTTAGGGCTCCAGTAGGTCCAACGAATGTATGTCCAGCAGAATCGTGTATTGGGAGAGGACTTGCTGCCATTCGAGGATTAGGCGGGATTGGGACTCTCTTCATTTTGTATCTCCTGCGTGCTTTCGAAAATGAGATTGCAAGAAAGGGTACGGGGACTACTTTCTCAGCGATAGGTGGCGACCAACTAAAGAAGTTAGAGATTCCTCTTCCTCCGCTTAATGAGCAGGTTCGTATTGTTGCTAGGTTGGAGGAGCTTTTTGCTCGTTTGGACGCTGGTGTCGAAGGGCTGCGGAAGGTTAAGGCGCAGTTGAAGCGTTACCGCCAAGCAGTCTTGAAATACGCTTTTGAGGGCAAGCTGACTGAAGAGCGGCGCAAAACCCACAAAGACCACATAGAACCAGCAACAAAACTGCTAGAAAACATAAAACAAGAAAGAAAAAAAGACCCAAAACGCAAAGAATTACCACCTATCAACATATCCAACCTATCTGAACTCCCAGAGAACTGGACTTGGACTAGACTCGGAGAAATAGGCATAGTTGCTTCGGGGGGCACACCTTCAACGAAAATCCCTGAGTACTTTGACGGAGATGTTCCGTGGATTACGCCTGCTGACCTCTCTGACTTCACAGACAAATTCATACATAGAGGAAGAAGAAATATCTCCGAAAAGGGCTTGAATTCATCATCAACAGTCTTACTTCCCGAAGGCACGATACTCTTTTCTTCGCGTGCACCGATAGGCTACGTAGCTATAGCCGCCAATCCAGTCTCAACTAATCAAGGCTTCAAGAACCTGATTTTATATAAAGGAATTTTCAACGAATATATATTCTATTATTTGAAAGCTAGTAAGATACTCGCGGAAAGCTATGGAAGTGGGACGACTTTTCGAGAAGTTTCTGCTGCAAGATTTTCTCTGATTCCAATCCCTCTTGCTCCCCTTGATGAACAACATCGTATCGTTGAGGAAATAGAGCAACGTCTTTCTTTTGTGGATGAAACCCAAAAGACGATAGCGCAAGCTATAAGACAATCAGACCGACTAAGGCAGAGTATTCTTAAAATAGCCTTTGAAGGTAGGCTCGTTTCTCAAGACCCAAGTGATGAGTCCGCAGAAAAACTGCTAGAGCGAATTAAAGAGGAGAGGGCAAAGTCTATGGGCGAAAAAGACACAAACAGAAAGAATAAGTCTCAATTGGAGTTGTCCACTTATGTCGAATGAATCTGCTTCACTTGTCCAAAAAGTCTGGAACTACTGCAACGTATTACGAGACGACGGCGTAAGCTACGGCGACTACGTAGAACAACTAACCTACCTGCTTTTCCTGAAAATGGCTGACGAACAAACCAAACCACCCTTCAACAAACCCTCCACAATACCGCAAGGCTTAGACTGGCAGAGCCTGCTTGAAAAAGACGGAGCCGCCCTAGAAACTCATTACCGCCACATTCTCGAAATGTCGGGCAAAGAAAAAGGCATGTTAGGCGTAATTTTCAGGAAGTCCCAAAACAAAATCCAAGACCCAGCTAAACTCAAACGTCTCCTCGAACTAATCAACCACGAAACATGGATAGGCTTAGACATCGACGTTAAAGGCGAAATCTATGAAGGCTTGCTTCAAAAGAACGCTGAAGACATCAAAGGCGGAGCAGGACAATACTTCACGCCCAGACCACTAATCAAAGCCATGGTAGAAGTCATGCGCCCAGAACCAGGAATGACAATCAACGACCCAGCCTGCGGCACAGGCGGCTTCATAATAGCAGCTCATGACTACATATCCAGCAACTATCAACTAGACGTTGAACAAAAACGCTTCCTCAAAAGCGGAACCTTCAGCGGAAAAGACATCGTCGACTCAGTAGCCCGCCTATGCGCAATGAACCTCTACCTCCGCGGCATCGGCGGAAACCAAAGCCCCATAGAAGTCGGCGACTCCCTAATATCGGACCCTGGCACACGATACGACATAGTCATGACTAATCCGCCTTTCGGCAGAAAAAGCAGCGTAACACTCACAAACAGCGAAGGAAAAGCCGACAAAGAAGCCTTAACATACGAGCGCCAAGACTTCTGGGCAACGACCAGCAACAAACAAGTAAACTTCCTCCAACACGTAAAAACACTGTTGAAAATCAACGGCAAAGCCGCCATAGTCGTCCCAGACAACGTACTATTCGAAGGCGGAGCAGGAGAAGCCGTAAGGAAAAAGCTGCTGCACGAATGTGACGTTCACACGCTTCTGAGGCTTCCAACAGGAGTGTTCTACGCTCAAGGCGTTAAAGCAAACGTGCTGTTCTTCGACCGAAAAGAAGCCAGTGAGAGACCCTGGACCCAAACACTTTGGATATACGACCTGCGCACAAACAAACACTTCACGCTCAAAACCAACCCGCTGCGCAATGAAGACCTTCAAGATTTCACGAAATGCTACAACCCGCAAAACCGTCATGATAGAAAGGAATCTGAACGCTTCAAGCCTTTCACCTACGAGCAACTCTCACAGCGGGATAAGGTAAACCTAGACATATTCTGGCTTAGAGACGAAAGCCTCGAAGACACTGCAAACCTACCGCCACCACACATTATTGCGCGAGAGATTACAGAAAACCTTCAATCCGCATTGGAACAGTTCAGCAGCATAGAAGAGAGCCTAAGTGAAAAAGAGGAAACGTAGTCTGGAACGAAGACAGGCGCTCGGGGCCTATGGTTAAGATAGTCATTGTTAACGTGGTTTCTACAGCCAATCTCCAGCAGAAACTAGACCTAGACGAACTGGAGCAATTCAAAGAAATCCTGCACGACACAGAAATCTACGGCGGAAGAGTCGCCTACTTCAAAAGTCCAGCTATGGAAGGAAAAGTCTCCATTTTTACTTCGGGAAAGATGATAAGCGTAGGAACCAAGAGTGAAACGAAAGCGGCGGAAGAACTCTCACTCGCCAAAGACTTTCTGGTTAGCAAGAAGCTGACAAATCCTGTTCAGCTCGAACCCCAAGTTCAAAACATTGTTGCTATGGCGCAATATGATGGGAGCATCAACCTCGAAGAACTAGCCAAAGCCTGCAAGATGATTTATGAACCAGAACAGTTTCCAGGCGGAATCCTCAGAATCAGCGACCCATACAAAGCAACAATACTAATCTTCGCCTCGGGAAAAACTGTCATCACGGGGCTCAGAAACTCCCACCACATCAAACCTGTCACGGAGCAGTTGGCTAACATTATTAGAGAATGTTCCTCCTAACAGAGAGCGCACGCGCTAAAGGCGTTGAGCCAACAAATTGGAAGAGAACTTATTTAGACCTGAATTGAGAATTCGAAGCGTGGATCAAAGATGAATCTTGTTCATGTGGCTGATGTTGGGGATGGTCTATGCATGGCTCTTGGCACCCTCTCTCGCAGAGTCATCCAGATCGACGTTGGTGGAAAAGATCCGCGAGTGGCCCTCAGTGGCTTGCAAAGAATAGTCAGTCGACTCGGGGCTCCTGACGTGTTTGTGCTTTCGCATTTTCATATAGATCACTATAGTGGTCTTCTTCAAGGCTCTGTTCGAAGCGGTTTTCCCTTTGGGATAACTGAAGTCTTCTTTCCGCGCATCCCTGAGTTCGTTGGCAGAAGCACTTTCCTTGAATACTTGTTTGCAATGAACGCAAGAGTCTTTGGAAGCGAAACTGGCATAATGGAATATGACCTACTCAAGGCAATCTCACGCATAAACGAGGGACAACCATTCAGGTCGAGGAGCCTCTCCAAAGGGGAAACTATCAATATTGGCGGCTCCATACTCGAAATCCTGTGGCCACCCAAAACGATCGAAGAGAAGAAGACACTCACATCGATAAAACGTGCGATAGATGACTTTGAAAAGGCTATGGATGTAGACGAGGAAACCAGGCTGGCGTATCAGAGCCTTCGACAAGATAAGGTGTACAGATCATATCTTGAAGACAATGAAGGAATCAGAGAAGAAACTGAACCTGATAGTCATAATAATCAGAGGATCAAATGCGAACGCGGGAAACTGCCTGAAGCTGTCAAAAAGGCAAATGAATCACTGAGAAGTGCGGCAAATCATCTGAGTTTAGCTCTGTTTGAAGACAACAGATTGCTATTCCTCGGTGACACGGAAAGCTACGAAATAAAGAGGATAGTCAAAGATCTAATGGCCAAGGATAGGACATTTTTCATGAATCTGATAACACCTCACCATGGCACGCACTGGCACCGAAGCCTCAGGCAGATCAATTGTATCAACTCAATAACATCAAATGGCAAGAAACTGTGTTCAGGAATGAGAGAAGAAATGAAAGAGATTTCTGAAATGTCATATGCAACATTCGCTAATGGAGATGTCATACTGCCGAAGCAAAATGCCAACACGTTTTGGAATCCTTCCGTTGCGCGCGCTAAAACTATAGATTGACTAACGTTGCAAGTCAAAGGCCTGTGATTAATTTGGACAGACCCCCACCAAACAAAATCCAAGAACAACTTCGAAGAGAAGTGAATTTCGGTTGTCCCGTCCAAGGATGCGGAGTTCCCTATTTGACTTGGCATCATTTTGACCCACCATGGAGAGAAAAAGAGCATCATGACCCGGAAGGAATGATCGCCCTTTGTGCGAACCATGCCTCGTTAGCCGACGGAGGACGTTGGACCAAAGACCAACTCAGAAAACTGAAGAAGGAACCTTATGTTTCTTTAGACAAAGTATCCGAGTATTACGACTATCTGAGAAAGGACGTTGTTTGCGTGGTTGGCAATGTTGCATATAATGTCAAGAACGTCTTGGAGATTAATGACGAGCGCGTCATTGGCTTCGAAAAGGACAGTGAAGGCTATAGCAGACTCAACCTTCTCATAAGAAACAAATGTGGACATCCCATTCTGGTCATGGAGAACAATTCCTGGATTGCCTTTAGTAAGGCCCTTTTTGACTTGAGATGTTCTCTCAGGGGGAAGGAATTGGAAATAGTGTCCAAAGACAAGGAAACGAATTTGCACATAAGATTCGATGATTACCCTTTGGAGAAGTTTAGAAATCAGCTATTGGAATGCTACAAACTGAGCCTGTCTGAGCTGAGGAAGCGGGACAAGACAAGAGAACTGCTTCCAGATTTCTCTTCGATAGAAGAGTTCATCTCCTATATAGGCTCGCCAGATACCGTTCCGACATGGACAATAAAGGGACACTTGTCTTGGGGAAATGTCGAACTAAGCCTAAATATTCATGGGATAAAAGATCTGAAGAATGGCTTCTTCTTTGGGATGACCTTCGTGATGGGAGGGAAAACTGCTTTCGGATTCCGCGACGGTTCGGTGGTTCTTGGAGTCTCGGGAAATTGAACCGAAAAGTTGCTGTTTCCGCAAGTTCTGTTTTCTAGAAGAAATAGTCTTGCTTGTCATAGGAATCATGATGCCCCTTTGGACACTGGTGAACATTGTTTGTCAGGGTCAGAGTTTTAAAGCTCCGCTTGTCAGCCAATATGCCTGATTCAAAGACAATTCCGCAGGTCTTGCATTTCAAGCGTAGATTGGGCAACTCTAAGAGGGTCTCCAGAGGAATGTTCAGTATATTGAAATCTATAGAATGGGGGGAATGAAAGGCTACTCTGCTACAGGAAAGGCTTCTGGGTAAAACAGTTTTATGATCATTGCAACGGTGGACGCAGGGCCGCTTAGATGCAGATTGCAGTTCTTGAACTCACAATTCGCCACTTTTGTAATTCCACTTTTCAGATGTATTTCACAGTCTTCGAATGAACAGCGCTCGTATTCGGAGCGGTCCAAACACACTTTTTCATTTCGAAACTTTTTGTCTTTATATTTCTTCATCTCCACTCACCTGACGACTCTATTTCCAGGATACACTCTATTATTCCAAAAAACGTTATTCTTGCCTCGCCTGATAAAAATAGGCGTTGGCACGCCTACAAAAGTGCAATTGGTTATCAGACTGTTTGAGAGATTTTCCGCATGGATTCCAATAGGTTTTGGCAACTCCTCTTCTATGTTTCTAACTCGGAGCGGGACTCCCTCGTCTACCTTCCTCGGTCTCCGTCTATCTCGTCGACTCACAAGTAGATATTCCAGAGACTCCTGGTTATAAAATTGACTTCCTCACGCAACCCATAAGTCAAGTGAGAAATAGTCTGAGCTGTCTCAACTGTTCTTCAGTCAACATTAACTCCTTGTTGTTTCGGTCTGGATAGATCTCTGCTTGATCCCAGTAGTGTTTCGCCACGCTTGTAGCGACACTAAATTCCAGATTTCGATTAGACAGACTTTTCACTAAGGTCTTCATCTCAAAAAGATAGACATGATTGATAACCAAAGGCCTGGTTGCTCCCCTTGATGATACGGGAGGCGATTTTGGGCCTCTCAGAACCAAGTAGTAATCGGCAAGGCTATGTGTCTTAATGTCAAGAATGCCTTCCTGTTTCCCGTATAGCTTGACGTTGACAGTCTTTCCCTTCAAAGGTCCTTCAGAAAATACGCCATCAATACCATTCGCTGAAGCCGAGGTTTCAAGTCTGATTCCAAAGATCCGGGAAGCTATGAACTCTCCTATATGAGTTAGCAGACCAGGTCTTCCAATAATGTGGGATATTTCCAGGTCAATCTCGTTTCTCTTCTTCAGAAGTTTAGAGAGTTGCTCAAGCTCGCTCAACATTATCAACTACCATGCTACTTTTTTGTATGTCCATAAATATGGGACGCCCAGGATCGGGTGGGTGTAAATCATCTGCTCTGTTCCTCGGTTCTTACGCACTTGTTTAGTGTTTGGAGTAGCCATAGAACTGTTTCTCTGTGGGCACCTTTTCTCTTCTGATCGCTCTCTTTCTTCAAATGATCAAGTAGTTCACTAATCATGAAGCGTGCTTCCAGGACTTCTATGCCGTTCTTGGCGAAATCAGATTTCTTCTTTTCTGATATGCTTACGCACGCGATTTTCCTTTCTACAGCTACTTTGTTCCCGTAGCCTAATTCCTTTGAGTTCCTGATGAAGTTTTCATACTCTTCGAACTCTTCAAGTGTTTTCTGAAGTGTTTTGTCCCAACTCTCGGAACAGCTCACCAAGGCGACCTCCCTTGTTGATGGATTGACAGCGATCAAGTCAATGTCGTGTGGATATGAGCTCGCAGGAACAGTGGGATGCTTAATCTCCTTTTTTAGCTGAAAGACTCGACCAGCTTCCACCAAGTATCTGCGCGAATATTTCAGATAGCATTCAGTCAATTCCTCTAATCCAGAACCCCATTCTCTCAAACCTGGAATTGCGATCACCAACCAACAGAGTTCGTGCTACCCCAGTATCTGATCGATATTGTAGATAATGATTGCGAATTAACAAGCCTATTCAGCGTCCAATGACAGACTCAAGCACGCATGGAGAAAACGATTCCATGGACAACAACGTTGTGGATCATGCAATTTGGACCCACCGTAATAGGGGCGGCTATGAACTATCAGTTGTGGCCAGGCTCAAAGGCCCTCTCGTCTCCAATGTTCAATATACGGTAAGGCTCAAAGATCCTGAGAACCTCACAATTGACTACATGGTCACATTGGAAGGCTTCAGAGAGCTTGGAGAGCTTTTTCTCGCCCTCCATGACTTCTGCAAATTGCCTATTTACGCGAACGAAAAAGATGTGGAAAAACTGAAAGGACTTCTGACTACTGATAACATAAAGAAATTCGCAGGGATAATAGAAACCTCAAAATTGGGAAAAGGAAAGTAAGCGCACGCAGCCAACTGTTAAGACTAATACACACCGGTTCCTTTAGAGGTTAAAGACTAACTAACTCATGTTATGAGAGTGCTACGGCGGGAAGAGACATGCCCTGTAAAAACAAACGAAAAAAACCTATTCGCTCTGAAAAGAATGGCGCTACAGAGCATGTTTTGTTTCAAAAGGGAAAACTTGGAAAGAGGGGCAGGATACACTATTTCTACCACTCACCTTTTTCAACCCTTCCCATTAGGGACGTCTGCAACGGTCAGGGGGAGGGCTGGAAGACAGAACCCCATATCGAAATAGGCGCAGAGAACTATGTTGGACCGTGTCGACCAACTAACATCGTCGCTCACCTCAATCGGGATGATGAGAAATATCTTTTCTTGGTGACGACATGTAGGAACCGTCAAATGCAGGAAAACAACATAACGTATTTTGTCGGCTATATTGAGAAGTCAGAAGAATTGATAACCAAAGATAAGAGACATGCCTTGAAAGGTAGAATCTTTCTTTTTCCGTTTGAGAAATGCGTTCCATACAAAAGCATTTTTCAGCACTTTGCACCAATGAGACTCGTAGATGAAAAAACGATCAAGACCCTCCTAAGTCGTCTCCCGAAACCAGAGGAAAAGGACAGACTCTCATTTCTCCGAGAATGCGTGAAGGAAATAAGAAAGCTGGATAAGAGAAACAAAAAAGAGAGGAAGACCTGTCTGATTTTGAGAGGTGAAGATTGCGACTACAAAAGTGAGTGTTTGAGATGGAATCCTCCGTAGCAGTGATCCCAAGAGTGTTGACAAGGAACAAACGGAGCGTGCGACAAAAAGAGAGGAGAAATGTTGCAGGCCTATGCTAAAACATCTTTGTGCTGCGCGGGACAAGACGTGCGACTATTCTTGATAAGGTCTTTAACCCATTTCTCGATTCTTTCCTTTCCGTCAGAATGTATCACAAATTCTTGTCCTCTGGCCACAGATTGGAAATAATCATTTTTCCATGACTTAGGAGAATGATAACTAATCTTCGCTTCTCTGAGGAAGTCTGGCAAGGTCCAATGCGACTTCAGATGTCCCTCTTTTGACAAAACAACATACTCTGCACTCTTTTCATCGCATCGAAAAGTGCCTGCGCCTGGTAGACTCTTGTCGAAGGATAAGTTGGATCTTGATATGTAGATGGTGTTGTTCTTATATCGAGAGTCATCTCTGAACGCAGCATGCGGATGGTATTCCAACCAAGCCGGAATGCTTGATTGTTTGCCACATGCCAAGATTTCTCCAATCTGTAGATACCCAAAGAGGACATGTTTCCCTTTCTTGTCAAGAGGGTCGAACGAAATATGGCCAGTGTTACGTCTGGTCTTTCTGAACCATCCAAAGAAGAGGAAAATGTCATCTTCTTGCACCTCTTGATTCTTCAGATGGGTCTGTTGGCCTTCACACTGGCCAAAAACCGACCGCCAACCGTTCCGACGTTTCTCTAATGCGTCGACGCAAAGGTCAGGGTCAAGATGACATTTCTTGCCTATGAACTTACCATAGCCTAATGATTTCATTAGGTCAATCAGCTTTTCATCCCTTCCGTAATGTAGTTCGTCATACCGCAGTTTAGCTTGTGAAAAGGCATACTCAGGAATTGGCAATGAAATCAGTCGACCGTCAGGCAATTGAGGGCTTGGGCCGCCTCCGGCTTCACTATCAAATCCCTTGCGGCTAAGAATGACTTTCATGTTTCGAACGTTGGCACACGACGAATAAAATGGTTTCGTTAATGCATGCTGCGAAAGTGGTATTAGCAATATTGGCCTTTGTGTTTGGCGCGAAACCATGACAAGAGCCAGAAAGAAAACATTACGCAAGAATCGTGCCACCTCTTCAGAGTTTCCACGCGACAAACTTGCTGCTCTTGATGAGACATTAGGCATTTTGGGGTTCGATCTGCCCGAGTGGACGTGCCTCTTGGAAGTCATGGGCAAGACTGACAATGGCTGGCTTCAGTTCATGCGCGCGCTTCTCAGCGTGTGTCATAATCATAATACTCTTCCTTTAGTTCCACTAGGTTAAAGGTGTACAGTATCCACAACCATGATGCGACTATGCCAATCAAATACACCGGACTTGATAAATACCACAACAGGTAGAGCCATACTGCCAGCATGGTTGGAATCAGTATCCTTTCATACCAGTGACCGAAAACGTAATTCCCCCAATATCCAGGTCCTCCGAATGGGATCCATCTGTACTTGCCTTCTTTGAAAGCGTCTTCGATGTCTGTTCCACTAACCAATTCAACAATGCGTCTTCTCCAAACATCGACATTTCTCGCCCTGAATTCACATGCTGTTCCGAAAAAGATACAGAGGGTTATACTGGCCAGTGCTAGTAGCCAAGGATACATGGTCAGGTTCAATTGATATAGAGTGAACCATAAGCCAAAGAGGGCGGTCTCAAGAGTTGTCAACAGGGCTTGGTAGCCTACGCGTATCGTTTGCTCATGATCCATCGCTGCTTGATAAACCGGCAGTTTTTGAACCCATTTTGTTGTGAATTGCTTGTTGAGATGCTTCTCTCCGACACTCAGTTCATTCAGTGGGGTAAGTTTTCTTGCTTCTTTAGCTCTTCCTTCGTTGATGTAAAAATAAGTAATTAGAATGAGCAATGGAACCATTTCCAGTATTGCTGCCTTCTCATCCAGGCTCCAATTTGGAAGAGAGCTTAGAAAGCTCAATTGCGGTAATGAGCCAAGGAAATCGAAAGAGATTTTGTGGAAAATCGGCTCAGTCCAAAAGGGAATCTGGATCGACAGAAGCTTTGAAGAGTATAGTACCACCCAATCGAAATCCGGCAGGATCGAAAAAACAAGACCAAGCTTGTACTTCCTCCAATACTTGAGGAAAATGTAGACGGTCAGAAAAAACATGATCAAATGGTAGGAAATCCAAAATGCATTCGCAATGGGTTCAGGAGGATGGTAAGTAAACCTCGCCAAACTGTCCAGAATCCCATGAGAGAGAAAGGCCAGAAAAGCAATAATGAAATGGCGCACAACTGGAAGTCTGACTCTCTTGAAAGCTTTCTGAATCAGCATTCCTGTGAGCAAGTGAGTAGGCGCCTGCATCTAGGTCTAATTCCCCGCGCACACTATAAATTCCTCGGCCAATTCGCAACCGCGCCCTCTTGAGTGCACTACTAATTCTTTTTTAGTTCTTATAACTTGCGCGCATGCGTGTTCCTAAAATGGTTAAAAATGGTGTTTATTCCTCTTAGGGCTTTTGGGGGCAGTTTTGAGGAGCACATCTATTTTCGACCTTCTTGCAGTGTCCACCTCAACACAGCCAAGATCTACCTATCAAACAAGTCCAGATCAAACGCAGATAGGCAAAAGAAGAATAAAAACCATTTTATACCAATTTAGCAACGCCCTAGCGCGCGTCTCCCGGGTTATTCATGTTTTCGCATCAATCGTTTCCGAGTAAAGAGAGCGGAAAGTGACATAATCATAAACAACGACAGGACGGCGAATGGAAATTCAGGAATCGTATTGTGCCATGTCAGACTGATATACTGATATCCATACTCTCTACTCGGTTCTATTTCTGTACCTTCATGCCACTCGTTGAACGAAGTAATCGTATAGCCGTCAGGAGAACATGCCTTTGCCACCAACCAGTACAAATCATAATAGCTCCCCTCACGCCTGTCTATCACGCGAGACTCATTTTGCACGGCGGTATTGTTAAACCCCGGCACAACTGTTGCCACAAAAGTCCTGTTTCTTGAATACGCAGACTCAGAGGCAATGTTGTAGATATCCAATACTTGCGAAACATCCTCTGAATAGTCAGGAGGATTATACATATGTATCCCATCGATACAATCTTGGAAATAATCTAAGAAGCCGTCAATCTTTCCTTCAAATCCCCCAAAATCCATTATCACATAGGGAGTATATCCTTTTGCCCTTATCTCGTAAATCGTCTCGTTCCAGCCGTTATCGAAGAAAGGGTCTGCACTGACTATTTTGCCACTTGAATTCGTGATATAGAAGCAGTCGACAGCTGCCCATTCACTGCTCCATGTATCGTTGTTACGGTCGTCAAAAGATTCGGCTCTTATTGTGACGTTCGAACCTGCGTAGCTGGATACGTCAAAAGGAGGAAGGTCGATCCATCCTTGATTGAAATTCACTACTTGCTTGTAAAGGGTTGTTGTGTCTGTTTGGTTGGATATGCTTATGTTGAAACCTACGTCCGACCATTCGCCAAAGTCATTCCTAATGTCCGATATTCCGATGTGTAAAGTATATGTTTCATTAGCTGGCAGAGGAATTGGATACGTATTTTCAATGTATCCTATTCCATATTCATGAGGTTCTATCGCAAAAATTCCATATCTTGGGGGTCTTCTGATGTCTTCGGACAGCGTCCAGCAGCTTGCGCTGTTCACGCTTTGGTTCACGCCGTTGAAATACAGGTTCCATGAGTCCGGATTCAGCGCATCGCGCGCTCTCCTATACACATAGATTACAGGTCTACCGTCTATTTTGTAATAGGCACTGCTGTTTGCGTAGTTGTCCAGAATGTATTTGATGTCGTTTTCTGTTTGGCTGACGCTTGTTGTGTTTTCGTAATAGAAGGCGAACTTGAAATTATTGAAATCACGTTCGCAAACATTTCTGATGTGTTTTGAGGCGTTGTCTGTGAAGTCGTTTATTCCCCACCATGAAACTATGAAACAGTTAATCCCAGCTTCTTTGGCCCACCTAACATGCTGCTCAATCACGCTTTCATCGTTGGAATCGTAAGCGCCTAGTAGTGGATAGTCTTCAGCAGCTATGTCCAGTCTCCCGTCTGGAAGAGTCATATTGGGGTTATGCGGAATCTGGCCAGATGAGTTGCCCTCGTTCCAGTGGCTCCAGTTTCCTGACACGTCGGGTGTCCCATACCACGGATAGTAGAAGGCGAACGTGCCCAGCCTAGCCCTTGGAGGCGTGAGAAGAGCGATTATCGCGATGGATGTTGTTTCGGTGTTCGCATCACCATAGGGAGTTCCATCTGCAAAGTAATTTGTTACTATTCCATCATTCGTTTCATTCTGAAGGCTCCATATTCTGTTGATAAGTTCAGATTCAAAGACCAGGCTTTTTCCAAGTACTCTTGATGTATACAGTAGCAAAGCAAGCTTGTATGTGTCGTAAGTTCCGTTGACTGTTTTGTCTTGAAGACCTCTGTCGGCTTCGTTCCACATTGCCACAACATTTCGGTAGTATCCCAACGCTTCTGTATCGTTTCCTTGCCAGTGACATGAAAGGGCAGCGTAGAGAAGGAGGTCCGCATATTGAGCCCAATCATTCATGATTGTTCCGTTAAGCATGGTTATGTTCAGAACATAATCATCCTTGTATAGGGTGCAGTTTGTCTCGGTTCGGTAGGGCGGCAAGGCTAAACGGCCTATGACGGCTTCATGAACGTAGCTCTGGGGCAAGCCGTCAGCGTCCCGTGGCAATCCATATTGGACAGCAAGTTCAACGAGCTTTGCCTTGGTTTTCTCTGCAACCTCTCCTGCTTCAGCGGCATTTGAAAGACCAGACTCGTTTGCCATTTTCAACGCTTTCCAAGCCCAGAGATTGTCTGAAACAAGCCAGTAAACATTGGGCGCAAAGTTTGGAGATTCACGGCAAAGCCCAAGACTCTGGTTGAACTGAATGTGAACAAGGAAGTTTATGGCCTTCTCTACCCCCGCAAGCGATGTGCTTTCAGTGGAATGAGAACTACCACCCAACAACAGCATGCTGACGAGAAGAACAAGAGTTATTCCGAAAGCTATCTTCTTCATCTTCCTCGGCTCCCTCTACCCACCCGACCACGTATCGCTTGTCAACAAGTCGTATTTCTTTTTATCCCAGAAGCACGGGCTTTTTTCGATTACTTTCTTGCGCAGAAAAGAAAAACGGGAGTTGCAGGAGACGTCTCCACTACTGTCGATGTTACAACCAACACGCCAGCCCTTGCAAAAAGCTAGTGCAAGCATTGTTCTAATGATTAGAATTATAAGTAGCGAATCTTGGAACGGTAACTGAAGAAGAGTACGATTCTTTGAACGTTCAAGACGAGACAGAGTTTGAATACGCTCTTCGCGGCAAAGACTGGAAAGTTTACTGGCTTCTCCTGAAGAATGGCCGCTCTCTAAGCATCCGAGAAGTCCAAAAGGCCTTGCATTTCAGCAGTCCCAGCGTCGCCCAACACCATCTGGAGCGATTGCGACAACTTGGCCTTGTGCAGAGACACGATACTGGAGGTCAATACAGCCTCGTGAGCGAAGTCAAGATAGGCGTGCTACGACACTTCGTAAAGTTGGGGAAGCTTCTGTTTCCAAGATACTTTTTCTATGCTGTTCTCAGCACTGCTTTCTATGCGATCTACCTCCTGTTTCTAATTCAGGAAATTACCCGTGAAAGCTTGTTCATCATAACGTTCGGAGCAATAGTTTCAGCGATATTCTGGTATGAGGCGTATCGCATATGGTCTTTGCGACCGTTCTAACTTCTGGAACGGAAGTGTTCTAACGCTTAGGATAAAATAGCATGGCATCTTCATTAGTTACTCAGGAGATTAACTCAATGGAAAAACAAATCAAGAAACAAGCCATCCGCTATGGACTTGCCGCGTTTCTTCTTGCCTTGATTCTAGGCGCACTTATCTACAACTTTGGAGTTTTCCAAACAGAATCAGGTGCACCCACCTCTCCAATTCCCGCGGGACATTCTCCATTACTGGCCAATTTTCCTTCAACTGAAGCATTAAGGGACTTCTTGAAAACTAATTCGAGAACTCAAGGTCCATTCTCGGTTTACGGACCTGCAGACCTACGGATGTTTAGTTCGCCCAACACTTTTACCTTCGCAGGGACGCCATTGAAGACCATGGCCGAAAGCGTCCAACATTCAGTCACAAACATTCAAGTTGCAGGCGTTGACGAGGCTGACACAGTGAAAGTCGATGACAACGGTTACATGTACGTGGTGTCAAACGACACGGTCTATATACTGACTGCTTATCCGCCGGAACACGCTGCTGTGCTTGCAAAACTAAAATTCGATGACATGTATCCTTTTGGCATTTTTGTCTTAGGCGACCGACTAGCAGTATTTGGGTCACAATACAGTTTTCCGGCGTATAGCTTTCCTCTTTACGGGGGATTCGACGTGGCAGTCATCAAGACTTTCGTGAGGGTTTATGACGTGCATGACAAAAGCGACCCTGTCCTCATCAAGGATCTTACCTTGACCGGTAGCTACTTCAATTCAAGAATGATCGGTGACTACATTTACTTCGTCACAAGCAAACCCGCTTACATGGTCAACGACGCACTGTTTCTCCCAGAAATCACCATGGATAAAGAAGTCACAGAGATCGCTCCTACAGAAATTCGCTACTTTAACGGGACAGAAGAATACTATCAGTACACCACGTTCGTGGCCATGAACATGCAGAACACAACCGAAGCACCGGTGTACCTGACAGTAATGCTGGGCGGAACAAGCAACATGTACGTCTCGCAAGACAATATGTACGTAACATTTCAAGACTGGTACTGGGGCGGAAACACAACAATCTACCGTATACACATGCAAGCCAACAATATGACCGTCGAAGCCAAGGGCAACATCCCAGGACAAGAACACAACCAATTCTCAATGGATGAATACGGCAACTACTTCCGAATACAGACCTCAACTTGGTCTGGTGGAGTCAGCCAGACAAACGTGTACGTGCTCGACATGAACCTCACCGTAGTAGGAAGACTGGAAAACCTTGCGCCAGGAGAGAACTTCCACTCCGCCCGCTTCATGGGCAACAGATGCTACCTCGTGACTTTCAAGAAGACTGATCCTCTGTTCGTGATAGACTTAAGCAATGCAACAAATCCACTGGTTTTGGGCGAACTCAAAATCCCAGGGTACTCAGACTATCTGCACCCATATGACGAGACTCACCTGATTGGCGTGGGCAAGAATACAGTCGAGGCTGAAGAGGGAAACTTCGCGTGGTATCAGGGAATAAAAGTATCCCTCTTCGACGTAAGCAATGTAACTAATCCCATACAAAAGGCAAACTACATAATCGGTGACAGAGGGTCAGACACGCCAGTTCTGTCGGATCACAAAGCATTTCTGTTTGACAGATCGAAGAATCTTCTCGCAATCCCAGTGATGGTGGCAAAGATAGACGAAAGCAGCCCCGTTCCTCCCTCCGCTTATGATGAGCCAGTGTGGCAAGGCGCCTACGTGTTTGACATATCATTGTATCACGACCTTGTGCTTGAAGGACGCATTACCCACTTGAACATTGACATGAGCATCAACGAGCAAGAATATTGGGTCAAGAGATCACTATACATCGGAGATGTGCTTTACACAGTTTCCGACCGAATGGTAAAGATGAACAGCCTAGAAGACTTAAGCCCGATAGGCGAAGTCGCGCTCTCCTGAACCCTCCATTTCTTTCTCATTTTTATTGAACCCTTTCCTGCAAACATCTTCAATCACAACGGTCATTTTTTGGAAAATGCTTCAAATGTTGCCGCAGAAGGATTACAAATTATCTTTCCTATTCAGGATCTACCCTATCTATCTTCAAGTCAAAGAAGCAAAAACCAACCAACCGAAATTCGCCTATATTGCAACCTGCAACGCTATTGTTCCCGCGAGCGCTAATTCTTAGAGGCTCTATTGCGGTCTATCTGGACATTCTCTGTTTCAATAAAGCTTCTCCGTTGTTGAAGAAAGCCAAATAGTTATTTGATACAATTAAGACATAAAATGAAGTGGGAAAGGTGGCGTTGCAGTGAAGTCTTTGATAGTTGTATTTTCTTATCATCACAAGAACACCCAGAAGGTAGCGGAAGTTATGGCAAAAGTTCTCGATGCTCAGGTAAAGTCACCGCAAGAAACTGGCTCTGACGAACTTAAGCAATACGATCTTGTAGGTTTTGGAGCAGGAATAGATAGCGGGAAACAATACAAAGAACTACTTGACTTTGCCCATAATTTACCCCAAGTCACCAACAAGAAGGCATTCGTATTCTCAACCTCTGGAATGCCAATCGGCATTTCAGGTCAACAACGATTGGAAGAGTACACACGCAAATGTCATACGACCCTTAAAGAAACTCTTCAATCGAAAGGCTACCTGATTGTGGATGAGTTTGGTTGTGCTGGATTCAACACTAACAAATTCTTAAAGTGGTTTGGTGGAATCAATAAAGGCAGACCTAACGCTGAAGACCTCAAACATGCTGAAGCCTTCGCTGAGAAGTTGAAAGTTTAGACCAAAATAAAAACGAAAAGCTTGGCAAACTTAACTTTCAATAAAAAAAGGGAAATGCGGGTGATGTCTCCACGGACTGGAGGGTTCAATTCAATTCCCCACCTAAAATGCCACCCTAACACCGCGTTTGCGGAAGGTGTTTGTTTAACTTGTCAAAACTTAAATACACATTGGATTAAATGATAAACTAAGAGAGGAGTCAAAATGGATTATTACAGAAAGCTCGCAATAATTGTGGGAGTATTATTTATCATTTATACGAGTGTAGATATCCTAAGCTTCCTATTTCTGGGACCTGTGACGGCTACGAATTATCTTGTTAGTGTTTCTGAAAATGCAGGGCTAGTAGGAACAGGAGCCCTTCTTTTGTTCATCGGTGGTGCTTGCGCTTCTGGTATTGCAATTTCGCTGTATCCAGTGCTAAAAAAATTCAATGCAGGTCTAGCTCTTGGAGCTGTTGGTTTCAGGATTTCTGAGGGAGTGTTACGTTTTGTTGCTGTGTGTGTCTATCTATCAATAATAACATTAAGCCAGCAATTTGTAAAAGCTGGAGCTCCGGATTCATCGTATTTCCAAACCTTAGGCGTATTGTTATATGCAGGAAATCGTTGGGTGTCCAATGTTGCTGGGCTGCTGGCTTTTTCCATAGGGTGTCTGCTATATTATATCATATTTTATCGAACAAAACTAGTTCCTCGATGGTTATCAGTCTGGGGTCTTGTTGCTGCCATATTGGCCATGTTATCAACCGTGTTAGTCCTGGTCGGTCTCATCGCTCCTTTTGGTACGGAACAAGTCGCTATGAGTGTTCCAATGCTCCCGCAAGAAATGGTTCTTGCGGCATGGCTGATAGTCAAAGGATTCAATCCGGCCGTAATTGCTTCCAAGTCTCCTCAAGTGGATAGTTAAACAACCATGGAAACCCAAGCGACAGATCGAAGTAAGCAACAGACATCATACGAGTTCTACAAGAAGCTGTTCAAATTGACTATTGGGGGAGGAGTAGTATTCTGGGCAATTACCTTCGCATTTTCCCTGCTTCCCATCGCCGCGGAGTTCAGAGCTGCCCTTTCAATTTCTTATGTTCAAATGATTCTTGTTGAATCTGTGCTTGGTGGCATGATTATCAGCTGCGGCCTCAGCTTTTTCTTGCTTCGTTTTTTTGATAAGATTCCAACGAAGAATCCAATTCTAAAATCCGTGATACTAAGCTTCGTCGCCCTAGGCATTGTCTCTATCTTGGTCGGAGTTGCCGCAAGTCGTACGAGTGATGCCTTGCATGTCTTCCTCATCGGCGTAACGCTTAACATACCAAGGTTTCTCTTTGTTGGAATAGTTATTGGCTATCTATACAAAAGGCTGTACGGGTCAGCCTAATTTTGGTCTGGTTTTGAATAAGCTCAATAAGTGATTAGGGATTTCTCTCTAACGCTCTCAGGGCGGAAGCTTTACGCTTGGCAAAAGCGAGACCGAGGCACGCGCGATTTCGAGAAATTTCAAGATGTTTTCGCATGGATTCGGTCGGAGGATATTTCACACTACAAGGACATTGGTTTACAAAACATGGAGACAAAAAATAGTTATCAAAAATTCCTTCTCCACCCCTTAGATAGAACTTTCTTCCATTTTGTTCTTAAGCAACCTCTCAATATTAGCCTGATGAGAATTAGACAACTAACATAGAATATCAGGGTTCGGGCGACATCGCCAGCTCATAAGGCTTTTTATGAAGGTTTCGACTACGATTGGCCAGCGCCTGTGTTTCACTTTTTGCCCTGGCAACGGGCTCGGCTCTAGTCTGTTTGACAATGCGAATGGCTTGAGTGGTCGCGCCCATGAAAAGGTCGGTGCCACCAGTGACGTTCTCGTCGCCTGAAAGAGGACACTCGATTGGGCATCTGCTAGATGCTCAAACTAGACACTTGCGGTGAGCAATAGGTTCACTGATGACCTGCTCCTGCAGTCAATTGAGGAGAATGATCTGACTATTCTCTGTAAGTCTGTCGCCGCTCAATGGTCAAGCGTAGAAAAGTTTAAATACTGTGTTTCGCTGAACCATGATGCTTTTCTTGAGGGGAATTTAAAAATTTGCAGAGACTAGGCCTAGTCCTTCACATAAGTCCAAGCCGGAACATAATAGCAAAGGTCGAAAACACTCCTCGAATTGGCGACACCGTCGTTGACGAGAACCTGAAGCCTATCGGCAAGGTTTTTGACATTTTCGGTCCGGTATCATCACCTTACGCGGCAGTGAGACCGTCAATCCAAGAACCTGGGAAATTGACGAACAAGACACTGTATGTGCTCCCCTCAAAGAGGAGAAAGGAGAAAAACTTGAATGAGCGATTACGAAGAAGAGCATGAGAGGTCCAGTCCGTCATCACTACCGCAACATGCTGAACCTGTTAAAGCTCAAAGTTGCCCAGACTGCGGCAGCACAAGGCTCATGCGAGACTACGAATGCGCAGAGATAGTTTGCATGGACTGTGGCTTCGTGGTGGCTGCAAAAATAGCCGATAGAGGCCCAGAGTGGAGGGCTTTCGATGATGAACAGAGAGCAAAGAGAACCAGAGTTGGCGCTCCCTTGACTTACACGATTCACGATAAAGGCTTGTCAACGATGATTGACTGGCATGACAGAGATATCTACGGAAAAAGTCTGTCGCCCGGACAAAAAGCACAGGTTTACCGTCTCAGAAAGTGGCAGCGACGCATAAGAGTTTCAGACGCAACAGAACGCAATCTTGCCTTTGCACTGTCTGAAATCACGAAAATCGCCAACAATCTGAATCTTCCTAAGAACATTCTTGAAACAGCTTCAGTCATCTATCGGAAAGCTGTGAAAGAGCGGTTGATACGTGGGAGATCAATTCAAGGCGTGACCGCCGCAGCAATATACTTGGCTTGCAGGCAGTGTGGATTGGCTAGAACGTTGCAAGAGATAGCGCAGGCGTCGAACATGAACAAGAAGGAAGTTGGTCGAAGCTATCGCTTTCTGATAAGGGAGCTTAACTATTCTATCCCGCCTCTGAAGCCAAGCCAATACATAACCAAGTTCTCAAATCAACTAACGATGCAGGGAAAGGTCGAAGAAATCGCGCATAAGATTCTGGCAGCAGCGAAAGAACTCAAGCTCACTTCAGGGCGCGGACCAACAGGCATAGCAGCAGCCGCAAGCTACATAGCTTCAGTGCTGACGGGCGAACGGAAGACGCAAAGAGAAATAGCCGAGATAGCGCAGGTGACAGAGGTTACCATCCGAAATCGTTACAAAGAACTTGTTGAACGGTTAATGTTCGAAATGAGCGTCTAACAACCTCTCTTTCTTTTTTTGCTCGCTAGTCACATACACAGTTTTAGAGAAACTCTTCTTCTCCGCAGCTTGAGCACTCCACGCTTGAGGGTTCCGCTTCATCTTCCGTTAGCAAGGTGGAGGCAATCTGCTCCAATTCTTGGAGAAACTCCCTTGGTATTCTCTCCTTCAAAACTTTTGCTTCATCTTTCAGCTTGTTAACCTCATTTTCCAAAATCTTTGCCTTTTCGCTCAACTCTACCACTTCCTTGAGCTGTCTTACCTCTTCCAAAAGCGTGCTTTTCTCATGTTCCAACGCCTTAATCCTTTCCACTAGTCTGTTCTTCATCTCGACGACTTGCAAACTAACCGCCAGCTCATGGCATATTCTGCATGTTTGCAATTAATAACTTGCTCTAGGCTATCAGAACCTTTTGCAAAACACATTTTAAACTCGGGCAGCGATAGTTATGATGGAGGGTCTGGTTTGGTCAAATGCCCGAAATGTGAGACAGAAGTAGCGACTCCAGTGAAGACTTGGCCTATCCCTTCGAGAAGACCATCAAAAAAAGGCGAAGAATCCAAACTCATTGTTGGTATATTTGAATGTCCAAGCTGCGGGGTTCGGTTTAGGGCTGCTGTGGAACCTAAAGTCGAAGTTGAAGAGGCAGTAAGTATTAAGAATATGGTGGAAAGAATTAAGGGCATAAGGGGAGAACTGATGCAGACCTTGAAGAACCTGCGGGAAAAGATAGAGACGTTGGAAACTGAACGTTCGAATCTGATGATTGAAATTGACAACCTCAGAAAGGTAGCAGAATCAAGAGTAACTGCCCTTGAAAGCGAAGTGAGCATGATGCGCGAAGAAGTGAAATCTCTCAGAGACCTGCTCGGTTATCAAGAGGAAGAAAAACAGCAAAAACAAAGGTAGTTCAGTTCGGAACCGAACAGTCATGCATGCTTCTGAGAATTATCAAGTCAGATGCTTCTTGTAATATTCTTGTGCCTTAGCAACGGCCTTTTCAGGGTTCTTCAGGAATGGGAACTTCTCATCGGGGAAGATTCTTTGTGCTTCAGTGAAGAATTCTGCTGCTTTTTTCGCGTTTCCTTCATAAATCGCCAAGCTTCCTGCAACTCTGTACCATTCTCGGGCTATTGCAGAATCCTTCTCTTTCTCAGCTTTCTTGGCATTCTCAACCGCTTCCTTCAAGGGAGTCCCGATTTTTCTCGGGTCAAGGACCATTGTGTTGAGCAACGCTTCGTAGATTTCCTTGTCATTTCCACAGAGCTTTTCAAGCTCGGTTGTTATCTTCGTAGATTCGGCGGATATCTTCTCAACCTTCTTCTTTCTGAATCTGTCAAGCAAACCCATTATTGAGCCTCCTTCTTCTAATACCTTTCTTCTCAGACTCTGCTTGACCTAGATATACAGGATAGATAATTTTAAAGGTTTGTCCTCCGATAATGTAACCTATGCCCTACAAGTTCATCTTTGACCTTTCTAGGATTCCGCGCTTCTTCTTCACTGAGATTACACGGGTCGGTTATGAACAGGGCATGCACAAGAAAATGGGCAAGACCGCACAGGATATGATAAAAAAGTTCAAGATTCAGGAAGCAACTGGTCTGAACGTGTCTGATGCCGTTGCTCTTCTCGAAGACCTGATTGACTTGCAAGCTAAGAATCTTGTTGAAAGAGAAAAGTTCGTGCAGACAAGGAAAAGGGCTCTTTTCCTGCCGCATTGTTCTAGGAAATACATGGACAGTCGTTGCCATGCGGTGTTTGACCCGAAGATTCCGTCATACATTTGCGGACACTGCTCTCCTGATTGTCTGGTGAATAGAGCAGCGATCCTTGCTGAGAGAAAAGGTTATGACGTTTACATTCTGCCTGGCGGTTCTTGCGTGCCACAGATTTTGAAAACTAAACATTATCAGGGCGTTGTGGGAGTGGCTTGCGGCGAGGAGACCAAGCTGAGCGGGAAAATGCTGAAGGGTATGAAAGTAGTTGGTCAATCGGTTCCGCTGATAAAGAACGGCTGTGCCAACACAATCTTCAACATTAAAACGCTGCTTAAGACGCTTTAGACACAAGAAAGGCTACTTTACGATTTCTCTTTTCTTCCAGCGCAAGCTCTTGCTTCGGCACTTTCTACATTTTACTGCAGTTGCAGCGTTTCTCGCACCGCATTCTCTGCAGATCTTCATGTGAAGTCTGTGCTTCTGAGCGATTGCTTTCTTTAACGGGTCTAATATAGGCATCTTGCCAATCCCTCTTTGATGGCTAGAACTCAGATGGCCCGCTGTCAAATATACTTTTTGCAGTCGCCAAAAAATGGCTCCTGCCTTGCGTGTACCTTTGTGTCTTACACCGAACGGTTGAGCCGAGAAAATACAACATCTTTCTAGATAAGTTTCGTCAGCAAGTCACTTACGTCATTGGGTTTTCCAGCCACACTGACTCCTGCTTTTCTGAAAGCCTCAATCTTGCTTTCGGCTGTTCCAGCCTTGCCCGTCACTATTGCGCCTGCGTGGCCCATCCGTTTTCCAGATGGGGCAGAACGTCCAGCGATGAATGCCACGACTGGCTTAGGGTATTTTTGGTCTGCAATGTATTTTGCTGCTAGTTCTTCCAAGTTGCCGCCGATCTCTCCTATCAAGACAACGGCTTTTGTCTGGTGGTCGCTGGCGAACATTTTCAGAGTATCTATGAAGTTCAGGCCTGTTATCGGGTCCCCTCCCAAACCCAAGCACGTTGATTGCCCAAGACTGTTTCTGGTCATTCCCGCCGCTATCTCGTAAGTCAGTGTTCCGCTTCGTGAGACCATGCCTACGCCACCTGACTTGAAGATGTGAGCAGGCATTATTCCAAGCTTGCATTCGTCAGGAGTTACTATTCCAGGGGTGTTGGGGCCGACTATCGTTGCTTTGGCTTGCTTTGCGATTGCCATCAAACCAACGGCGTCTTTTATCGGGATGTGTTCTGTTATTATTACGACTTTTTTGATGCCATTTTCCAAAGCTTCCAAGGCTGCGTCTGCAGCGAATGCTGCTGGCACGAAGATTATCGAGGCATCTGCCGAGCTTTTTTGCTGAGCTTCTTCAACTGTGTCATAAATCGGCACGCCATGGATTTCTGTTCCCCCTTTCCCAGGGGTTATGCCTGCGACGATTTTTGTCCCGTATTCCAGCATGAGCTTCGTATGAAAGCTTCCCTGTGTTCCAGTTATGCCTTGAACGATTGCTCGCGTGTTCTTGTCTATTATTATTCCCAAGTTCACTTGCCTCCTTGTTTTGAGATTTCAACGGCTCGCTGCGCTGCTTCTTCCATGCTTTCCAACACGTGTATTCCAGCGTCTGTCAGTATTCTCTTTCCTTCTTCCTCGTTTGTACCTACGAGTCTTATCACCATAGGTTTTGTGACTCCGACTCTTTCTTTTGCTTCCAAGATTCCTCGTGCAACTTCGTCGCAGCGGGTGATTCCGCCTAGAATGTTTATGAAAAGCGCTCTAACATTCGGGTCGGAAAGCACTATCTTCAAGGCCAAGACCGTCTTTTCTGAGGGCGCGCCGCCGCCGACGTCCAAGAAGTTCGCTGGTTTTCCGCCATAGTATTGGAGTGTGTCCAGTGTTGCCATTACGAGGCCTGCTCCGTTGCCTATGACTCCTATGTTGCCGTCGAGTTTAACGTAGGCCAAGTCGTTTCTCATCGCTTCCAGCTCTTGTGGGCTTAGTTCACTTTCACCTTCCAGCAGCCTCTTCTTGAATTCTTGATGGCGGAACAGGGCGTTGTCGTCTATTATTATGCGGGCGTCTGCTGCGGCAAATTTTCCGTCAGCAGTCTCCACCAAGGGATTCATTTCGATCAGTTCTGCATCACAATCCATGCCTACGCAGTACAATCTTTCAAGTACCCTCCCAAGCTCTGAAATCTGGTTTCCAGCGTAACCCATCTTTGTGGCCATCAGTCTGGCGTGGAATGAGCGGAACCCATATTCAGGATTAATCAGAAGCTTAATGACTTTCTCAGGAGTCTTTGCAGCTATTTCCTCTATTTCCATTCCGCCAACCGCAGAAGCGATTGCCACGTAGCTTTGGTTGAATCTGTCAGTTGTTATGCCGAAGTAGAGTTCTTTTTTTATCTGTATCTTCTCTTCGATCCATACGCTTTTGACAGGTATGCCCTTTATCTGCATGTTCAGCAGTTTGTTTGCGACGGTTTCCGCTTCCTCAGCCGAGCTGGCAAAGAGTATTCCGCCTGCTTTTCCTCTTCCTGCAACAAGGACTTGTGCCTTAACAACGACAGGCGGTTTCAGTTTGCTCGCGACTTCCATGGCTTGGCTTGCGCTTGTTGCCAGTCCGCCTTGCGGTGTCGGGATTCCATATTTCGCGAGTATTGTCTTCGCTTCATATTCAAAGAGTTTCAAAGCTGTCTCCACCTCATTTTATTGTTTCTATAGTAACGTATGACCTTGTGTCTTGTATACCGTCAATCGAATACAGCTTTTTTAACACTTCGTCAAGTTTTTCCCTTTCAACAATTATGAGCGCGTCAACATCGCCTGCTATCCTGAAGGCTCTCTGGACTGTGAGCTCGCCGAGCCTTTCGTAAACGTAAATCCTTTTTGTGGGAGACACTTTGATCAGTATGAAAGCTGGAGCAGAGGACACTCCAAGCGAGTTCATTCCCTTTTCTGTGACGTCTATGAAACCTCTGCCCGTACGCACTAGGTTCAGATCTCTAAGCTTTCGCAGATGAACATTCAACGCCTGTCTGCTTATCCCTAGCTGCGTTGCCAGCTCGTCCTGCTTGACGTGCAGAGTGAATGTGGTTGTTGATTTGCCTTTTTCGTAAAGTATCCTCAACAGCTGAAGCGAGCGTCTCGTAAGCGTTTCCAAACTATCATCCTCTGCATAGTATTTTGTTAAGTCCAATCTTTACAATAGTGAGGCTTATTTAAAAGTTTGGCAAGCTGAAATGTAGCGAATGAATGATTTCTAGCCGCTGTTTTTTGTTAAACAGAGCCTAAAACCACAATGTATTTATTTCTCGACAAAAATTGGTTATCGCACTATAGAAAAATGAAAGCTAGGAGTGAGGCGGACAAAATGTCAGAAAGCAATTCAGTGTTGGTCGGAAACAAGCCAGTAATGAACTATGTACTGGCATGCATAACCCTCTTTCACGGCGGAGCAAAAGAAGTAAATGTTAAGGCACGAGGGCGATCCATAAGCCGAGCAGTCGACATAGTCGAGGTCGTCAGGCGCCGATTCTTACCAGACACCAAGGTCAAAAGAGTTGGCATCGGAACGCAGCAGATGGCACCCAGAGAAGAGGGTGGCTCGCCAACAAACGTAAGCACAATCGAGATAACACTGGAACGCTAGAATAGCGTTTCCCCAAAGTTACCAATGCTCCGCCGCCCCTCCTTTACTCGCGGAGGGCCATTTTATAGGTGAAAACGGCACTGTGTAGTTTCTGTCTAAAGAGCGGCATACTGTGTCAAAAGTGTTCAGCTAAAGTAGAGTCTGGAGAAGTAAGTGAGGCCGACCTGAAAATCGCTCGGCTGTTGTTGTCTCTGGAACAGAAATATCCTTCTCTTCAAAACGTCTATTTTCACAACGCTGTTGAAGTTGGCAAAACCTTGGCGGTAATCGTTGGGCCTGGAGATGTGTCGCGTCTTCTTGTGTATGGTGGCAAGATCGTTAAGGCTTTGGGTGAGGAAACTGGCAAACGTGTTCGTGTTCTTGAGAACGGGGTAGACGACAGAAAGTTTTTGGAGGATTTGTTTGCGCCCTTGAGCATTGTGACTATTAACACGATTTGGCTGCCTGATGGAACGACTGAAACCCGGGTCATTTTGAGAAAGAGACGTGGGATGCAGCCGCCTTTTGATGTAAAGGCTTTAAAGGAGATTGCAGGCAAGGTTCGCAACATAACGTTGCGTGTGGAGTTCTCGGACTAGGCGTGAAGGTGAACCTATGGAGCTAGATTCAATTGGCCACTGGCGTAGAACGCATTATTCCGTAGACGTTAAACCTGAGATGGACGGCAAGGAAGTCACACTTTTCGGCTGGGTTCAAGAAATCCGAGACTTGGGAGCAATACGTTTTGTCATCTTGCAGGACCGAGAAGGCACGGTTCAGATCACAGTCTTGCGGAAAAAGGCAAGCAACGAAGTTCTGTCGAAGTCAGATGCTTTGCAGAAGCGGTACAGCATAGGTGTGAAGGGCGTTGTGAAGAAGACCACTATGACTCCTAGAGGCATCGAAGTGATTCCGAACGAGATTCGTATCTTCAGCGCAGCTGATTTGTCCTTGCCAATAGACATAACTGGAAAAACGCCTGCGAACCTAGAAGCTCGTTTAGACGCTCGGGCGCTGGACCTCTGCAGCGAAGGGAACGTATCAGTTTTCAAAATTCAACACACAGCCGTAGAGGCAATACGGAATTATCTGTTTGAAAGAGGTTTCCTAGAAGTGCACACGCCACGCATGATCGCGTCAGCAACTGAAGGCGGAGCTGAGCTCTTTTCTGTTGATTATTTCGAACGAAAAGCCTTCTTGGCACAGAGTCCGCAACTGTACAAGGAACAACTCGTAATGAGTCTCGAACAAGTCTTTGAGATCGGGCCCTTTTTCAGAGCTGAAGAGTCGCACACACGGCACCACTTGAGCGAATTTGTCTCAATCGACATTGAGCAAGCCTTTGCCAATGCTGACGACGTGATGCAGCTGCTTGAGCAGCTCATGCAATACGTCTGCAAAGTTGTTAACGAAAGATGCCAAAAAGAATTGGTTGCATTGAAATACAGCGTGAAAGTGCCTGAAATCCCCTTCAAACGTCTCAAGTATGATGAAGTGTTAAGTGATCTGAAGCGTGAGGGCGTTGAAGTTCCATGGGGCGAAGACATACCCACGCCGGCCTTGAGAACCTTGGGCAAAGTCCATCCATACTTCTATTACATCACTGACTGGCCCACCAGTTCCAGAGCTTTCTACATTCAGCCGCGCAACGACAATCCTGACCTGTGCGAGGGTTTCGATTTGATGTGGCGTTGGGTGGAGCTGGTTTCCGGCGGAACAAGAATTGCATCTAAAGAGCTTCTGATGAAACGGTTGAAGGAGAAGGAGCTGAACCCGGAGTCGTTCAAGTATCATCTTCAGGCTTTCGATTACGGGATGCCGCCGCACGCGGGCTGGGCCATAGGTTTGGAAAGACTGACGATGATGCTTACTGGGAAGAAGAACATCCGAGAGGTCGCACTTTATCCGCGAGACAAGTTTAGACTCACTCCGTAAGTCTCTTCTTGATGCTTACACATGCAGCAACTTTCACCTTCCAGATTTCCACTGCGGACAAGCGTGAAAGCGGACAGGTCTCAGGAGTCACTAGCCCCTATATTTAGATTGAACTCCTGAGAGACGCTGGCTAAAGATGTTTCAGATTGAAGTTTTTCAGCTGTCGAGTCGCAGGTACGTCTACGATTTCTTGGGAAGGAAAGGGCCGTGAGAGGCGTGTGTTATTATCTTATAGAAGTATCTTACAGAACGGATAAAGCACGCGGGTTCCACTAGTTCTAGGTAGGAGAGGCGAGAATTATGAAGAAATCTATAGTGTTAGCCTTTGCAGTAACTGCGTTAATCATGATGACTGGCATTTCAAGCGTGGGCTCAAACAATTCGTTGTCAGCTTATTTGCCCTCTTGTAGCGGTGTTGTTGACAAGAAACCAAAGGAGAATTTCGTGGTGGAAATCACGTTCAAGAACACTGGCACAACTGAGGGCACTTGGTCGGTTAACATAGCCTTCGAAGGCGAAAAATGGACATGGACTGGAACGGCGCAGAAGTTGACGCTTGGTTCATGTGACAGGCAGACCTTGACTTGGGAAGGAACCGTTCCAGCAGACGCTTCAGTAGGCTCTGTTGCGAGGCTCGTAGTTTACTACAACGATTCTTTTCAGGCATTGGATTGGTGGATTCGCGTGGTGCCAGGCGCGGAACTCTCGATAACCTCAAGCATCGTAAGATAGACTCTGAATGTGGGCTTGCCGTTAGTGGATTAGCTTTGATTCTGTAAAAATCAGCATGGTTTTTATTTGAAAATGTCCTAAAAGCTGATAAACATCCCTCCTCTTACTTGCGAATCATCAGAGAGGGGGAAACCAACGTAGGCTGTGGAGTCTTCGCCGCAATCAACTACGAAAACCAACCCATATTCTCATACATATACTGGGGACTCCGAGCTCAAAACCATCGAGGCCACCAATCACACGGCTTCCTCACATTTCACGAAGGGAAGTTCCACATCCACCGAAGCCTAGACCTCGTTCCCAAAATAAAGTCAAGCGCCATCCAAGAATGGTTCGGACGACTCCCAGGAAACCTAGGCATCGGAAATGTCAGATACACAACATCCGGAAAAACAGACGAAAAATCCTTAATAAAGGGCACACAACCCGTAACCGCCTCCAAAAACGGGCTGAAAATCGCCATCTCCTTCAACGGCAACATCGTCAACGTATTCCAACTCTCAAAGGAAATCAAAACAAAATTCCCAGCCTTCTCATACGAATGCGACGCCGAACTCGTCTGCCACAAGCTCATGATTGAAATGCTAAAGGGCAAGGGCATCGCCTCCGCCGTCAAGGCATGCATGCAAGAAATAGACGGAGCCTTCTCCGTAGCATGCGTCACACGGGACGGCCAATTCTTCGCCTTCAAAGACCCCCACGGAATAAGGCCATTATGCGCCGGCCACAGCAGGGACGGGTCAACCTACGCTTTCTCGTCAGAAACCGTAAGCTTGGACATAAACGGCTTCGAAAGAGACTTTGAACTCGAACCAGGCGAACTCGTAAAGGTCTCGCCAAGCGGATTCATGAGACAAAAACTCGTCGAAGGCGAAAGAAAAGCTTTCTGCGCGTTCGAATTCGCCTACTTCGCAAGACCAGACTCCATATTCGATGACAAATACGTTTACGAGATACGCGAAGAATTCGGCAGAAACCTCGTAAGAGAAAACCCCGAAATCGTCAAGAACGCTGACATAATCCTCTCAGTGCCTGAGACAGGCGACGACCCCGCCATGGGCGTCCACGAACAATCTGGACTGAGATGGGAAAGAGCCTCACGAAGACACAGATATGTCACCGAAAGAGCCTTCATCCTTCTCAACAAGGAACGACAGTCAACCATAGACAGAAAAATCAACATCCTCGCGCCAAAAATCAGAGAAAAACGAGTGATACTCGTCGAAGACAGCATAGTCCGAGGAGACACCACCAGAGTCACAGTAGAAAAACTCCGCAGAATGGGCGCCAAAAAAGTCTACATGTTCGTAACATTCCCACGCATAATCGGCCCATGCCTATACGGCATAGACATGGCAACATACGGCCAACTCATAGGCTCACAACACACTCCAGAAGAAATAGCCAGAATCATAGGCGCCAGCGCCGTATGCTACCAATCAATAGAAGGACTAGTCAAGGCAACAGGCTTTACACGAAACCAGCTCTGCACCGCATGCATAACAGGCGAATACCCCACGCCGCAGGCTCAGAAAATCGCCGACAAAATGAAGAAGAAATTCCTAGAAGGCTACGAAGAAACAGGCAGAATCTACGAAATAGAAGAAGCCGTCGAGACATCATAGCGCAAGGGCAAACTAATCATTCAAGTTCATCAAAGTCTGACGGGTCAATTATGGAGAAAGTTGGCATACTCGTAGTATCCTACGGCTCAAGAGAAGTAGCCATGGTCGACGCCTTCACAAGAAGCACAGAATACAACACTGAACTCTACGTCGCCGACAAACAACTCAACCCCTTCAACCTCAGAAACTCCACAAAACACGTCGTCATCCCAGACCTGAACATCAACGAAATCTCAAAACTCGCAGAAGCAAACAAAGACCGCATAGACTTCGGCATAGTCGGCCCGGAAAAGCCTATCATCGAAGGCATCCGCGACCTCATCGAAAAGAAAACGGGCATACCGATGATATGCCCAACCAAAGAATACGCCATCGAGGAAAGCAAAGTCCAGCAACGACTGCTGTTCCAGAAGATAGTGCCGAGTGTAAATCCACGCTTCAAAATCTACGATCCAAAAGACTACAAGAACACGTCAGAAGTAAAGAAAGCGGTTTACGACTGGCTTGACACACTTGACAATCACGCAGTCGTAAAACCAGACAAACCAGCGGCGGGAAAAGGCGTCGGCGTCTGGGGAGACCACTTCTCGAATCGCGAGCAGCTTTTCGAGCATTTTCTCTCAAACTACCAGTACGGTTCTGTCATTATAGAAGAAAAAATAGAAGGCGAAGAATCAAGCTTCCAAGCCTTCTGCGACGGAAAGCAC
>Ga0315294_10000751_pt1 | contig 34998 bp, 25 predicted proteins | sample YL17G13_40_MG_FD_203626 | JGI IMG/M metagenome (GOLD analysis project Ga0315294, IMG submission 203626) | Sediment microbial communities from Yellowstone Lake, YNP, Wyoming, USA - YL17G13_40 | ecosystem: Environmental > Aquatic > Freshwater > Lake > Sediment | place: USA: Wyoming | collected...
AGATTTGGGGCGCCGACTCTCATAACGCCGCGATTGGGCCAGGGTTCTTTTAGAGTGTTGGTGACAGACGCTTACCAACGATCGTGCGCCATTACTGAAGAACATACCTTGCCTGCGCTCGAGGCGGCTCATATAAAGCCTTTTGAGGAAAAAGGCCCGAACGCTGTCTATAATGGATTATTACTGCGTTCCGACGTCCATAGGCTGTATGATAGGGGATATATTACCGTAACTCCTGAATTGAGAATTGAAGTCAGCCGCCGCATCCGCGAGGAATTCGAAAACGGCCGCTATTATTATCCTTTTCATGGAAATAAAATCCACCATCTGCCGCATAATCCAGCGGATCATCCGCTTAAAGAACTTCTAATCTGGCACAACGCTAAAGTATTTAAAGGCTAGATTTGTTGGAGACGCAACAATGAAATCTGTGATTTGGCGCGTAGTTACAGAAAAAATCAGACATAAATTATTTAGAACCGCTGATTGAAAGAAAGGCAAGTTGCACGGCCGTATTCGCATTTTAACTATTATGAAATGACAAGAAATAAAAAACCTCATTTCCATGGACACCGGCATCGCCTGCGTGAGCGCTTCCTGAAAGCCGGGCTCGACGGATTTGCCGACTATGAGGTAGTTGAGCTGATCCTCACGCTGGCGATACCACGATCCGACGTGAAGCAAGCCGCCAAACGCTTGATCGAGCGATTCGGCAACCTTCGCGGCATCCTAGACGCCCCTATTGATGAGATGCAGAAAATCGCCGGAATCGGCATGGTAACGCCGGTTGCTCTTAAAATCATCCGCGCCGCAGCTACCCTCTATCTTCAGCAATCTGCCGAGGGCATGGAGATCTTGTCAGAGCCTGGGCGTCTTGCCGCATTCTGGCGCATGCGCATCGGGAGTCTCCCAAATGAGGTCTTCCAGGTCGCCTTCCTCGATTCCGGCGGCTGTCTTCTCAAGAATGGTATCGAAACGCTCGAAGAGGGGACGATCGACAGGGCTTTAGTTTACCCGCGGCGCGTTATTGAGTCCGCCCTAAAGCGTAGCGCTGCTGCCCTTGTCCTTGCGCACAACCATCCCAACCGCAGCGTTCAGCCTACAGAAGAAGATAAGATGCTCACTCGCGCCATTGTACTTGCTGCCGATACCGTCCGCCTAACAATCATCGACCATCTGATCGTTTCGGCCGATGAGGTTTTCAGCTTTCGCAAGGCGGGATTGCTATGACCATTGCGCCTGAGATTCTTGAGCGGTACCCTGATCTCAACGAGGCCCAGCGCTCTGTCGTGGGACATTACGATGGACCGCTGCTTACGATCGCCGGTCCCGGCTCGGGGAAGACTTACTGTATTGTATTGAGAGCGCTCAATCTGTTGCTCCTCGGAAAGGCTCAGCCGTGTAACATCATCTTATGCACGTTCACCGAGAAGGCCGCTTTCGAGATGCGGGATAGACTCGCAGCAGCAGCACGAAAGGTCGAGTATCACGGAGATCTGAGTGAACTAGTCATCTCAACAATACACGGTTGGTGTAATCGTCTGTTAATCAAGCATCGGCATCGAACTGAGCTCGGCCATAGCTATGACACACTTGACGAACTGACGCAGCTACTCTTTATATTCGAACATTTCGAAAGCATAATCGGGCCACCAATCAACAACCTCTATCTTAACCGCTGGAAAACCCGCTGGACTGCTATCGAGGGCGCACGCGGTTATTTTAATAAAATAACTGAGGAGCTAATCGACCCAAAGGGGCTTACGGAATCCGGCAATAATTTCCTAGAGGTGTTGGGTCGTGCTTACCTCTCATACCGAGGCCTTCTCTTCGTAAATAACCGTGTGGATTTTGCTCATCTACAACGTATTGTCCTCGACCTGTTAGAAGACCCAGCACTCTGCGAAACGGTAACTCGAGACATCGAATACGTGCTCGTGGACGAATACCAGGATACAAACTACATCCAAGAACAATTGCTCCTCAAACTTGCTTCGCGCACCGGTAATATCTGCGTGGTGGGGGACGAAGACCAGAGCCTCTACCGATTCAGAGGCGCAACGGTGCGTAATATTCTTGAGTTTCCGCAGCGGGCGCCCGGTTGTGCAATCGTTAAGCTTACGACAAACTACCGCTCTCACTGTGAGATCGTCCATCGCTACGATCGTTGGATGGCCTCGGCAGACTGGGCCAACCCTGGAGGCGTCCCGTTCCGGTTCGATAAGACTATCGAGCCTGATCCGAGCTCGGTGTATCCCGATTATCCATCCGTCTTCTCCATATGGGGAAGAGATACAAGAGATGAGGCAAAGCGTTTCGCGGATCTGGTCGCATACCTCAAGGAAGAGAAGATCATAGAGGATTTCAGTCAGATAGCGCTATTACTGCACAGCGTCCGCCAGGATTATAGCGGCCTGTATCTCGAAGCGCTCCAACGCCATGGAATTCCTGCCTTCTGCCCAAGGGCCCGCGCGTTCTTCGAGAACGATGAGATCCGTAACCTGGTCGGGTGCTTCGCGATAATTTTTGGCTGGCATACCGACGGCCGCGGCCATGTCACGGGAGCATTGGCCGAACTGGCTATATACGTGGACAACGCCATCGTGGAGCTGGCGCGGAGATTCGGTGAATCCCAACCGCTTGCGAATGCCTTGAGGGCGTGGAGCGAGGAGATCATCGCGCTCGAAGAAGGCGGATCCCTCGACATCCGTCCGGCCGACTACTTCTACCGTATGTTAGCCCTAGAGCCTTTCCGCATAGCCGTTAAAAATGAGAACGCGGCGCGCAACCTGGCAATCTTCTCGCAGCTACTTAACATCTTCCAGGCGTACTACCACTATACCGTCGTTACCCATCGCAATCGTGAGTTCTTGCGTTTCCATCTCTTCAATAGCTTCCTGCGTCTGCTATTTGACGGAGGGATCAACGAGTATGAAGATCCAGACCAGCCCTTCCCCAAAGGTCACGTGCAGGTGATGACAATTCACCAAGCGAAGGGGCTTGAGTTTCCAGTCGTGATTGTAGGATCACTTAGTCAGCAGCTCTCCAGCTCTAAGCAGATCGATCGCGACCTCGGGCCCTTTTACCACCGCCCGCCCTTCGAACCTGAGAACCGCATCACCCTCTTTGACCGCATGCGGCTACACTATGTCGCTTTTTCGCGGGCACAGAAAGTGCTGGTGCTTACCGCCCATGCGATGCCGAAGCACCACTTTGCGGGCATCTGGCAGGGATTGGCCCAATGGCCCTACGTACAAAAGGATCTCCTCGCTGCCCAAAGCTTCGAACTGCGCGAGCGCATGCCAATAAAAAAGACATACAGTTTTACGGGCGACTTGAAAATCTACGAGACCTGTCCGCGCCAATACCAGTTTTTCCGGGAGTACAATTTCACTCCATCACGTTCGGCGGTGATTTTCTTTGGGCTTCTTGTTCATCAGACCGTTGAGGAGATCCATCGTATCGCGCTCGACGGCCAGCTAGACTCGCTTGACGAATCCAGCATTCGGCAGCTATTTGATCGTACATTCCGCTTCTTGTGCATCAGCGACGTTCGACCTATTGGCGATACCGCCAAGGAAGGAGCGTTTAATCAGGTAATGAACTACTTTCGCCAGAATCAGGACGAGATGAAGCGTGTGATCCAGACTGAAGTGGATGTATCCCTCGATAAGGACGGTTACATTCTTGGAGGCAAAGTCGACCTGCTCCTAGGCGGCGATGGCAAGCTTGAACTTTTAGATTTTAAGGCCTCACCTCGCCCTAAGGATAATGTTGATCTCATTGACGCCTACGGGCGTCAGCTTTGCACCTATGCGCATATCCTTGAGCGCCGTCATAATCGCCAAGTGGACCGATTGCTGCTCTACTGGACCAGCGAATCACGGAAAGCAGACGCACTAATGGTTTTGCCCTATGAGCCAGCCAAAGCAGAGGAGGCTGGACGATATTTTGATAGGGTTGTTGCGCAAATCCAAGCAAAGGAATTCTCTGTAAAAAATCCTCCTGAGCCAGGCATCTGCAAGGAGTGCGACCTTCGGCTCCTGTGCCACGTGGAGGGGATTATCTCCAGGGAGGTACGCGGCTAATGCTTTCCGATTACACCTTGATTCGTGCCGAAAACGTTCGTAAATATGGCACTGACATCGGTCGAATAGGCCCTATGCTATTGGCTGAGCGTTATGATGATCGCTCCCACTTCATCTTTGAGCTATTGCAGAACGCAGAGGATGCACTCGCGCGCCGTAGTGGGTGGCATGGGTCCCGGGCCGTATCTTTCACTCTTTCCGATGGGGCACTTCGTATTTCCCATTTCGGGCTGCCTTTTAGTCAAGCAGACGTCCGGGGTATCTGTGGAATAGCAGAGGGCGCCAAGGACTTGACTGCGATTGGCCGGTTTGGAATCGGGTTCAAATCTGTTTACGCATTCACAGACCGTCCCGAGGTGCATTCTGCAGGAGAAAACTTTGGTATCGAGAGCTATGTTTGGCCAACACCCGCGCCGACCATCGACCGTCACATTGATGAGACTGTCTTCATACTCCCGCTTCGGAAGAGTGATGCTAAGGCTTGCGACGAGATCACGCCTGGGCTTCAGCGACTGGGTCCTCGTACTCTTCTCTTTTTGCGGGAGATCGAGGAAATTTCCTGGAGCGCCGACGACGGGCCTTCGGGGCTCTATCTCCGCAGCAAGCCTGAGAATATGGGGCAAGACGCCCGTAAAGTGGTGCTTCTCGGAGAAGAAGTTGGCAAAAAAATTATAGAAGAGACTTGGCTGGTTTTCTCGCGCGAGGTGTGTACCAACGATGGTATCTCGGCTGGCTTCGTAGAGATTGCCTTCGCCCTCGGCAATCGAGACGATATGAATCACGAGACGATCAAGCGAGTCGATGATTCCCGTCTCGTCGTATTTTTTCCAACGATATCTCCGACCAATCTCGGCTTTCTCTTGCAAGGTCCCTACAGGACGACTCCGAGCCGGGATAACGTCCCATCCCGTGAACCATGGAACCAGCATCTTGTTCGCGAAACCGCCCTTCTGCTGGTGCAGGCACTCCACGCTCTGCGAGATAAGGGTATGCTCGATGCCGACGCACTTCGGAGCCTGCCTCTGGACCGCAACAAGTTCGGCGAAGCCAGCATGTTTGCGCCGCTCTTTGAAGCTACCCGAAGCGCGCTTTCTAGTGAGCCGCTATTGCCATGTTATGCCGGTGGCTATGCACCCGCCAGCCAATTGAAGTTGGCCCGCACACAGGAACTCCGAGAATTCTTTAGCCCTCGTCAACTCACGAACCTATTTGGCGACGATGAAGACCTTTCCTGGCTTAGCGGCGATATCACACATGACCGGACGCCCGAGCTACGCCAATACCTGTTATATGAGCTTGGCGTTCCCGAGATAACGCCTGAGGCAATACTGTCCAGATTGGACAAGGCGTTTCTCGAAGCGCAGCCTGACGAATGGATCGTAAGGCTTTATGAATTCATGAATGGGCAGCCAGCTCTTCTCCGTCAGCTGCGCTTAGTCGGAGTGCCACTCGTGAGGCTCGAAAACGGCACGCACGTAAATGCCCAGGAGAATGATCAGCCTCAAGCCTTCCTTCCGAGCGAGATTGTAACCGATTTCCCCACTGTGCGGCGCACGATCTGCGTCGCCGAAGGGGCGAGAAAATTCCTGCGATCGCTTGGGCTAACTGAACCCGAGCCGGTGGACGATGTCATTAGAAACGTGCTAACCAAGTATTGCGAAGCCGAGTTCGAGGCCGGCGGCGAAGAATATGAAGCAGATATCCGCCGGCTCCTGATAGCCTCCCGCACAGATTCTAAAGCGCAGCGCGACAAACTTGTTAGCGCTCTCAGAGAAACCACCTTTGTAAGGGTGGTGGATGCAGGATCTGGATTAAAACGTTTGGCGAAGCCAGGCGACGTCTATCTGTCTACGGAACGTCTAAAGGAGCTATTTGCGGGCGTTTCTAATATTCTCCTCGTGGATGACTCGCTTTCCTGCCTCAAGGGAGAGGACGTTCGCGAGCTTCTGGAAGCGTGCGGCGCGGCCCGCTACCTTCAAGCTATTCCGGCTAAGCCGCGGTTCGATTGGGAGCAACGACGCGATATGCGCCGAGCCGCCGGTTGCGAGAGCATGTCATCTGAGGGAAAGATTGATGATTACGCGTTGCGCGGACTTGATCAGGTGTTGGCTATGTTGCCAACGCTCGATCCGCAGGCGCGGGCGATAAAGGCGCGCTTGTTATGGGAGGCACTTAAAGATGTGGAGGACAGGCGTGGCACAGGCGCTTTTTCGGGAACGTACCGCTGGTTCTACTATTGCAGCCATAGCGCATCGTTCGACGCTGCTTTTGTGCAGCAACTGAACAACACTACTTGGATCCCGAACGCGAACGGCGAGCTGCAAAAGCCGGAATTCGTAGCATTCGAAACTCTTGACTGGGAAGCCAATCCTTTCCTGCTCTCCAAAATCCGCTTTAGGCCACCCGTCATCGAAATACTTGCGAAGGAGGCCGGAATCGAGCCGGGCGTGCTTGACCTATTGAAAAAGGCTGGCATCACAAGCGTGGCCGAATTGCAATCCCGCCTCGGGATTAGCGAGGAGTCCGAAGCGGAGGTTGCAGCCGTTCCCAACGCTGTCAAGGACGCGCTCCAAAAGATGCTCGGCTTCACACCCGGGCCGACTCCGCCTGTGCAGGATCCCTCCGGCGCAGAGCCGCCCAGATCTGGCGGCGGCAAGCACGCGCTCGGACGCTCTGGAGGGTGGTCGTTTATCTCTTATATCGCAGTCCATCCTAGTGAGGAAGATCCTGATCCTGACACGTTGGATTGCCGCTCGCGCATAGAACTGGAGGATAAAGCCATCAGGTTCATCATAACCAAAGAGCCGTGCTTGCATCGCGCCCCACCCCTTAACCCTGGATTCGACCTCTTCGAAACAGACCCGAACGGCCAGCCTGTCCGCTGGGTTGAAGTGAAGGCGATGACCAGTGGGCTGCACGATCGGGCCGTTGGCCTTTCGCGTACCCAGTTCGAATGCGCTCAGGCTCACGGCAAAGCATACTGGCTCTACGTGGTCGAGCACGCGGGCGACGCAAGCAGCGCAAGAATTGTACGCATTCAAGACCCGGCTGGTAACGCCCGGACCTTTACTTTCGACCGGGGGTGGCTTGCCATCGCGAAGGTGAATAACCCGATCGCAGAGAATTCTGAAAAAGATCGAGAGGAGCAATAAGAATGCCGAAGATAGAAATTACCAAGACTGAACTCGTCTGGCCCGGCAAGTATAACGAAGATGGTACATTGAAGGAAGTGCCAAAAGTTAGCTTGCCCTTCCAAGTAATAGAGACCGTGAACGAGAGCCGCGCCACGCGCGAAGTAAAAAAGGGTGGCATGCAAGGTACGCTCTTCGATGTCTACGCGGGTAAGGAGGGTGACACCTTCGAGGCGGGGTGGAGGAACAAGCTCATCTGGGGCGATAACCTGCTGGTGATGGGTTCGCTGCTGGAGAAATTCGCCGGTAAGATCGACCTCATTTATATCGACCCGCCGTTTGCAACGGGAGCGGATTTTTCGTTCACAGCCCCGATTGGAGAAGCAGGTGATGAAGTCCTAAAGGAACAATCTGTTATCGAGGAGAAAGCTTATCGTGATACTTGGGGCCGGGGTTTGCTTTCGTGGCTCGAGATGATGCACAATCGGCTGATGGTTTTACGTGAGCTATTAACCGAGCAGGGCGCCCTATACGTACATGTCGACTATCGCGTTGCTTTTCACCTGCGACTCATAATGGATGAGAGTTTCGATGATGAATGTTTCCAGAACGACATCGTTTGGCACTACTCTGGATGGAACAGGCATGGCCAAAAGTATTTCAATCGCCGTCATGATCTAATCCTATACTACAGCAAGGGGCCAAGTCCGGCCTTCAATTCGTATGCAGTTCCTTGGAAGTCGAAGGAGGAATACGTTCGAATCAGGAAGCAGAAGATCCTCGTTGACTCCCTAGGGAGAGAGTATGTCCTTTCGGATGCTGGGGGTGGCGAACGAGTGAAGCGGTTTCTAGACGAGGCCCTTGCAGATGGAAGGCCAGCAGACGATGTATGGGATCTCGACAAGATCAACAATTCGTCAAAAGAGGCGCTTGGCTATGACACGCAGAAGCCAGAAGCCTTGCTCGAACGAATCCTCACGGCATCCTCAAAGCCTGGCGACCTCGTCGCGGACTTCTTCTGCGGCTCTGGCACCACGCTTGCTGTCGCGGAGAAGCTCGGGCGTCGCTGGATCGGCTGTGACCTTGGGCGCTGGGCGATCCACGTCACCCGCAAGCGCCTGCTCGGCATCGAGAACTGCAAGCCATTCGAGGTGTTGAACCTCGGCAAGTACGAGCGCCAGTACTGGCAGGGAGTGACCTTCGGCGAAAAGAAGGAAAAGCGTCCTGCCGAACAAGCGCTCTACGAATACCTCGCCTTCATCCTCAAGCTATACGGCGCCCAGCCGTTGGCTGGCATGGCCCACCTGCACGGAAAGAAGAGCAAGGCCATGGTCCACATTGGCGCCGTGGACGCTCCCATGACGATTGATGAGGTCAATCAGGCTATCGACGAATGCGTGCGCCTCAAGCAGACTGAGCTGCATGTCCTTGGCTGGGAGTGGGAGATGGGTCTTGCAGGTCCTAACAATGATGTGCGCAAGGGTAGCCAAATGCATGAAATCGCCAAGAAGAAGGGCGTTAAATTGCTGCTCCTCCAAATTCCACGGGAGGTTATGGAACAACAGGCCTCTGCTAAGGGTGATGTTCGCTTTTTCGAGCTTGCTTACTTCGAGGTGAAGATAAAGCAAACAAAGAAATTCACGGTTCAGGTTGAGCTCAAAGACTTCGCCACTCCGAATACGGACCTAATTCCTGAGGAGGTGCGCAGCAAGGTTAAGAAATGGTCGGACTATGTTGACTTTTGGGCGGTGGACTGGGATTTTCAGAACGATACGTTTATGCAGGGGTGGGTCGCATATCGCACGCGAAAAGAACGAAAGCTCCCGCTCGTCTCCGATCCACACTCATATGAGAAGCCGGGCAAGTTTCGCATCCTCGTCAAAGTGATCGACATCTTTGGTAACGACACCTCGCAGGCTTTCGATGTGGAGGTGAAGTAGTCATGGCAAAAGCGGTAATTCAATACGACAAGGACCTTCCGGAAATTCCCGGGCGGCTTCCGTGGGAGAAACCTACGCAGCACTTGGTCAAGGATGAAAGTGTACCCACTGGCTGGCGGGTTGAGGACGGTCGTCGCGAGAGCGGGCTGCTGCTCGTGCCCAAGATTCGCTCGAAGGTTGATGAGTGGCGAGGGCAGGGCTACCCTGGTGCCTCAAACGTCACGCTCCGGCTATTTGAGTATTGGTTTGAGGAGGACCATGAGGTGGGCGGGTTCCATGTGCCCTTCCGCTACTGGTTCTGCCAGCGCGAAGCCATCGAGACGCTGGCTTGGCTAGTAGAAGTGGCAGGCAAAAAAGACACGCAAGCGCTCATAAAGGCCTTTGCCACGATATACAAAAAAGATCTCTTCAGCGATAACATCGTCTTTCAGACCACGATTGATGGGCGGCGCCAGATACGCCGCTACGTTCCGGAGCTGAATGCGGAGGGCTTGCAGGATCTGCCGCCTAAGGACCTGCGTCGCATTGCTTTCAAGATGGCCACGGGCTCAGGTAAGACCTGGGTTATGGCCATGGCGATTGTCTGGTCGCATTTTCACCGCAAAATGGTGCCGGGTTCTGATCTTTCGACCAACTTCTTGATCGTCGCCCCTAACGTAATCGTCTACCAGCGGCTTGAGAAGGATTTCGCGAGCAACCGCATTTTCTACGAGCTGCCGTTGGTGCCGCCCGAGTGGGGCAAGTTCGCGCCGAAGGTGATCCTACGCGGCGAGCCGAACGAGCCCGACTCTTCTGGTAACTTGTTCCTCACCAACATTCACCAACTGTACGAGTCACGCGATCAACAGTGGACTCCGCAGAATGCCGTAGAGGCTCTCCTCGGCAAGAGGCCGGCGCAGGATCTTGCCGCGTCTGGCCAGCGCTCGATGCTGGAGCGGGTAAAATCGCTAAAAGACCTTATAGTTCTCAACGACGAGGCCCACCACGTCCATGACGAAGATCTCGCATGGAGCCAATCGTTGCTTTCTATCCATCGCGAGCTGCCAAGTGGACTGTCGTTTTGGTTCGACTTCTCAGCCACCCCCAAGGACCAGAATGGCATGTACTTCCCATGGACAGTCTGCGATTACCCGCTCGCACAGGCAGTAGAGGACCGCATTGTCAAGGCGCCGATCATCGTCACGAAGGAGGACGATCCCAAGCAGCCGCAGCAAGATCCCGACCATGTTAAAGCAGAGAACGTCGCAGAGAAGTATGGCTACTGGCTTCGGGCGGCTGTCGCCCGCTGGAAAGATCACGAGATAGTCTATAAAAAGCTCGGCCGCAAGCCTGTGTTGTTTCTGATGGCAGAGAAGAATATCTATGCCGATGCCCTGGGCGAGTACCTTTGGAAGACGAAGGAGTTCCGCTTCAAAGAGAGCGAAGTGCTTATAATCCACACGGATTCCGCAGGCGAAATCACCAAGGGTGATTTAGAGAAAGCTCGTAAAGCCGTCCGCGACATAGATAAACCGGAGAACAAGATCAAGGCGATTGTCAGCGTAATGATGCTCCGCGAAGGCTGGGACGTTCGTAATGTCACAGTTGTCCTTGGGTTGCGCCCATTTACAGCCAAAGCCGAGATCCTGCCCGAGCAGGTGATCGGGCGTGGGCTGCGCGTTATGACTGAGATTAGCCCAGACCGCACGCAGACCCTCGAGGTGCTCGGCACGCGCAACCTGCTCCAAGTGCTGCGGGACCAGCTCGAGGCCGAAGGCGTGGGTGTGGCCAGTACGAAGACTGACCCTCCGCCTCCGATCATCATTGCTCCCCTCCGGGAGCGCTTGGCATACGATGTCGCCATTCCGATCACTAAGCCAAGCCTCGTACACGATATACGCAAGCTCACGGACATGGACGTATCCACTTTGGAGCCGATCTATGATCAGGAGGAAATGGCGGTGCAATTCAGAGTTAGGCTCAAGCTGGAATTCGCGACGACGGAGACAGAAATCCATCAGACCGACATTTTAGCAGTTGAACTTCCGACAGCACAGGAGCTCCTTGCTTCGATTACAAACAAGGTCATTAACCGAGCCAAGCTGCCTAACAGGTTTGCTGAATTGTACCCTTTAGTGAGGAGATACGTCACCACACGCTGCTTCGGCCGTACGGTTGACCTGGACAAGATGACGCTGCGCTCGCATCTTGCCAGGCTGGAGCTACAGGAAGGCATCGCGAAATATCTGGCACGCAAAATCGCAGAACTTACGCTTGAAAGGCGCAACATTGAATTCGAAAAGGCCGACTTCCGCCTTTCGCAGACTAAACCCTTCAGCTGGAGGCGCAACTTGCCTCCTCTGGAGGCCAAAAAGACCATTTTTAATTATGTCGCCACCTACAATGAATACGAGCGTCGATTCGCTCAGTTCCTCGACCAGGCCAAGGATGTTCCGCGCTTCGCTTCCCTGGGGACGACCGAGCAGGGTGAGTCCGGCACCCAGTTCCGCGTAGATTATCTCAAGCCGAGTGGTGCGATCGGTTTCTACCACCCGGATTGGGTCGTGGTGCAGAAAACCCCTGTGGGCGAAGTAAATTGGATAATTGAGACCAAAGGTCGAGTCTGGGAAGACACGGCTGCAAAGGACGACGCGATTTGTACCTGGTGCGAGCGGGTTGCCGATAAACTCGGCGGCACTTGGAAATTTCGTCGAGTTAATCAGAGAGACTTCGATTCGGCCAAATGGGCTACGTTTGAAGATTTAGTCAATAGTGGAGGGTAGCAAACTCGACATCGCTGCGAGAACAGGTGAAAAGCAGGTATTTCCGGGGGAGAAGGAGGCAGTTGCATACCGACGTGGTCTCGGTACTATGGTTATTTTTTCTCAAGGTTAGAGGAAAGAGATTAATGTTAGGCCACAGGTAAGCTTAGAAAGGTGGGTTTGACATGAAAAGAAAAAGATGGGAAGTTCAACTTCGGAGAGAACTGACTGAGAAACTTTTCCGTCCTCGGCTGGAGAGAATATTAGCTCTGCTCAAGGCCAAGGCGCCGAAGAGGATAGGCGGCAGGGACAAACGGGCTATTAACTGGAGCATAAAACCTCTGATCCATAAAGCCGTACGTGCAAGATACAGAGCAGAACTGAACAGCCTAAAGACAAAACCATTTAGCCTAAAGCACTATCGTCCTCGCCAGAAGAAGGATAAAATCGTCCAGAAAATCAAGAAATACGAAGAAGATAGAGGCAAGAGAGTTCATCGCTTGGTCTATACTCTATGGAATGATCGAAACGAATGCCTTTATGTCGGCCAAACCAAGAGAGGGCTGCCTGAGATAGTTGCCAAAGAAGACAAGCTTTATAAAGAATCGGCTCGACTTAAGCTCTTTTTCACCCACAAGAAAAAGCTGGATAGGTATGAGGGTGTTGCCTACCACGTTTTGGCTCCACGAGAGCAGCCCAATCCCAAATACAACAAGTCGCATCCGAAAAATGCTCAAAAAAAGTGCCCATTTTGTCAAACCGAACGCAGAATCAAAAAAGAAATAAACCGCGCTCTTATGCTTGTTATGCCGAAAAGGGCTGGCGCCAGATAGCGTGAGGAGGCACTAAATATGCCTGCCTTCCTTAATTCGGTGGATAAAAATGCTTATCATGTTCTCGTAGCCTTAACAACAGCTTACATGAATTGGCTTGATGAACTTAAGGAAAGAAAAAGGAGCCTAGGATAATATGGCTGGCCGATTTCCAACAGATTTTAAAGATCGTCTTAAAAAGAAACTGGTTGAACAGATACGCGGACGAAACTCGGGTTTTCTACTTGGAGCGGGCGCTTCATTCCTAAATGGGAATGGATATCCTCTTGCAGCAGGTCTATGGCCAGCCATCCGAGATAGGATGCAAGATTCCGATAAGCGCGCCATAGATGACCAAATCCCGAGGAGTTGTTCAACGTTGGAGGAAGCGCTGGATGCGATTGATTTGGGTGGTAAAGAAGAGCTACCCCTACGACATCGCATCACAGGAGCTATTGCAAAAGCTTTTGTTGATCATAAGCCTCCACTTGAGTTCCATAGAACTTTTGTAAGTCGTCTTTCTTCTCGACAAGAAAAAAGAGTCCCAGTATTCACTTTAAACTACGATGTTTTAATGGAGCATGCTGCAGACTTAGAAAAATGCATGCTCTTCGATGGATTTTGCGGGAATGTTGAAAGCTATTTCCATCCAACTTGTTTCAATGATATTCGCGGCCGCTACGAGTCCAGACGCGGGAAAATAATTTCTATGCCTTACCGGGGTATAATTAACCTCTATAAGCTGCATGGCTCGCTTGGATGGTATGTTGATCCAAGTGCCAATCTGAAACGTATTCGACCCGAGATGTCTTGTCCCAGCGGTTGGAGAAATTTAATGATACCTCCCCAGAACCGAAAGGCATCGGACACTGGAGCGACCCCTTACGCAAGCCTTTGGTCGGATTTTCGTGCCCACTTAGCGAATGACAGTCCTCGCCTTCTGAATCGATTGGTCTGCGTCGGATATGGATTCTGTGATGGACACGTCAACGCCGTGATCAACACTGGGATAGCGCGAACCCATTTTACGCTCATCGTCTTGGCAAAAACCTTATCTGATAATGCTTTTAATAACCTGCGTGTGCGCCAGAACGTAATAGTCGTAACAGAATCCCGATCTAGTCTTTACGGCGAGGAAGGGATCGGCTCGCCTGATTCGTGTATGTTTGAATGGCTGTCTAAGGAGATGTGAGAATGCCCGAAGGTAGCGCGAGTTTGATCGGTCATATTATTGACGTTCAAGGAGCTGTTTTTATCACTGACCTGCTGAACAGCGAGGAAGGCGTGGCGCCAGCGGTTACCCTCGGGGATGAAGATATCCTGGTAGGACGATTGGGTTCTTATGTGCGTATCCAGCAGGGGGCTGTGCGAGTGATCGCTATGGTGACTCGAATGACAGAACGTGAAAGACTCTCAACATTAGCTGGTGCAGCAGAAGAAGAAGGTGCCAACGCGGAAGCCCTTGCGATACGAACAGTCCAGCTCATCCCTATCGGAAGTCTCGACACTGGCGGGCATTTTGAGAGAGGTATATCGGTTTATCCGACTACCGGAGCCGAAGTTCACGCCGTCGCTAGCTCTGAAATAGAAGTCATGTTCCGCAGATTCCGGGAGAAGGGATACGACGTTGGTGCTGTTTCAACAAGCCCCAACACGCGAGTTTATCTTGATCCCTCTCCAATGTTCGGCCGTCATTGTGCGATATTAGGCCAAACCGGCGCCGGCAAGTCTTGGGCAGTCGCATCTCTCCTCCAGAAGGCAATTGTTATCATGCCCAGAGCTCATGTGATTCTACTAGATCTGCATGGGGAATATAGAGAGACATTTATCGCTGAAAAAGTTAGAGTCGTTAATGCAACGGAACTTGAGATGCCGTATTGGCTCATGACTTATTCTGAGCTTTCGGATTTGCTCATTGATCGAACAGAATTTAGCGCTCATAATCAAACAGCGTTTTTCAGGGACACATTGAATGCATTGAAACAAACCGAAGGAGTTAGGCTTGGGTTACCGCGGACAACAGTTGATACGCCTATTTATTTCTCACTCCATGATCTCCGGCAAGCAACAGAAGCCAAGAATGAAGAGATGGTCCAAGGAGCTACCAAGCCAATTAAGGGCCCTATGCACGGTGAATTCGACCGTTTTTTGATGCGGATGGACAGCCGTCTGAACGATAGTCGCTATGACTTTTTGCTTAAGCCCAGAAACCGGAACAATTCGGAATCATTGATGGGGCTGCTTCGCGACTTCGTTGGATTAGGAGATCGGAAGGTGCCTATCACGGTTATTGATATGAGCCCAGTCCCATTTGATGTTCGCCCTTCGGTAATGGCGCAGATTGGACGCTTGGCTTTTGAGTTCAATTATTGGAATCCTCAGTATGAAAAGTTCCCGATACTCCTGGTTTGCGAAGAAGCCCACTCGTATATTACCCGAGATTCAGATACACGATTCGAAGGTGCCAGAAAGTCCATGGAACGGATCGCCAAGGAAGGCAGGAAATATGGCGTGGGGCTGGCCGTCGTCAGCCAGAGACCCCATGAGCTTTCCGAAACCGTTCTTTCGCAATGCGGAACTTTTATCTGCCTTCGGATTACAAATCCGGATGATCAGGAGTACGTAAGGAAACTGGTCCCTGAAGCGGAACGCGATCTTGTTAATATACTTGCTGGTATGCGTCGGGGCGAGGCGTTAGTGCTGGGCGAAGCGACACCGATGCCAACCCGAGTACAACTTGACACACCCTCGCCAACGCCACATAGCAATGACGTGGACTTCTTCAAATACTGGACCGAAGGCCTTGAAGATTTAGACGTTTCCGCTATTGTGGATAGATGGCGGAGGCAGACGCGCTGAGCAAAGATGAACCTCGATAGACAGTCTTCACATCGTTTATCTTATGCAAAGTCGTTGGCCGACAGCGTTGGCTTCGATCTGTTAGGAACCCAATTGGGGTGGGATCTTGAGCTAGCGCTAAAGGCCGCATTGGAGGCTGGGGCGGTTTTCCCGGTTGGGACCGATCCGATGTCGATCTTCCGAAGCACACTCCAGGCGTCTATTTGCGATATTGAAGCTGATAAAAGAGGACTCCTTTTTCAAAGATTCCTTAGGGATGGCCCTTATGAGGGCGAGGGGGACAGCCCCCTCGATCTATACGACAAACGACTCACCGAGAGGGAGACCGCTTCAGCGATTACATTCATCTATTCTTTCATGGTGAACAGCTTCAAAGGAGCTATTACGGAACTTCTTGCCGCGGCGGCTTGCCAGCAGCTCATGCGAGAGCCACGATTCGCGGACACGCTGCCCCCATCTACACGGCTTTTTGTCGGCGATGCCGTGATGGTGAATCGTGCATTAGGGAAAAACAAGGCGAAGGGAGCCGATTTGCATTTTTTAGTTATTGATGGCCACGAATCCGAAGCCCCGTGTGTCACTGTGGCTGGCGTGGGGGAGGTCAAGTCTGGCCACAAATCTTCAGGCGCGATTGTCGCTCAGCTAGAGAAACACATCCTGCGGGCTAAGCGGGGTATTCGTGTATCCGGCGTGGACTACTCCGGTAGTCAAGTTCGATTGGGCCGTCGACCCGACGGTCGCATTATTCGGATAAGTATTCAACCAAGTGATTGGCCCCTGCCGCGTACTCTGCGTTTCGAAACCACGACGGGTAAGCGGCGGTTGGTATTGGATCCGCCGACACCGCCTTTGAATGAGGATCATATCACTCCAATGAATGAAGACTGCTGGCACATATCGCTCCGCTGGTCCAAGGAAGCGCTTGCTGCTGCGGCATACGAAATGACCTTCTGGTATATGGAGAAGGTCGGCGAGATCATTTATACAAAAAAGGGGGATGAGCCAGATCCGAAGCCCGCGGAGTGGGGAGAGATGACTCCAGCTGAGGCCGGTCAAAATGCCATAAAGATGATGCTGTACTATGCAATTCGTCCATATGCAGTCAAGGCCAAGGAAGAAACCCTTTCAGAGGGCGAAGCGCGCATCATGCAGAAGGCCATTGCTCTTTACAACAGCTACGGTTTCGGCTATGCGCTGGGGATGAACTTCCGAAATAAGGCCGGCCGTCGGGAAATGCTTTGGCCGGAGGATTTGGATGAAATTGCTGCTAACGGCCGAAACAAAGATGGATGTCGCATTAGATAAACATGGCGATATGCTTCCACAAAAGTCGCTAAGGCTCGAGTTATCATGCTGATGCCCTTTTTGTCGGCTTGGGACCCTGCGGCGAATACTGAAGGCACAATTGATCCTCTGGGCTTGTACTTAATTGCCGATGCTCTCGGCGTCAAAATGATCCCTGGCGTCCGAGAACGCATGAGGCATCCGCGGTTCTTAACCCTAACAGCAGTGTCCGCCGCAGTATGCAGTGAATTCGATGAAGAGACGGTGGCGAAGGATCAAGTTAGTCCTCCGTGGCAGGTTTTCGAGTGGCACGTCGTCGAGGGTCTTGTTCGGGGGATTAAAGACGATGAACGCATTTCCGGCGTCCCTGGCAGAGATAAAGTGGGGCGAGCCATTGAAGATAAAGTTCCGGTGTCGGCCCGTAGATACCTAAAATCACCGGCAGTTTTTGGCTTTCACGGAGTATACCGGCTTTTGTCTCGGACATTGGATGTCGAAGTCGATGGGCGTTTAGGAGAATTGGGATATCGATTGCTGGGCGTTTGGCGGGATGAGCAAGATCTGCCTGGATTTTATGAGTCGAGAAGTGGCAAAGGATCAGACTTGTTTAGATTGTGGCGGGACGCAGTCAACCACGGACTGAAAGCCGGAGCTGTCGATCGTTCACCCTCTTGGCAAGGATGGCAGCGTATCGCTGATCATCTGGGTCCCCATGATGCCGGCCCTAAAGAGCGGCGAGAGCTGGTCGGATTGATTGTAGGTCTTGAAAAGGGTTTCACCCGGGAGATCGTGGATTTTTTAAGGTCGCCCGGTGGAAAAGAAGCGTACAAAGAAATTCGCCAGCGTAACGAGAGTGAACATGTCTGGTCCGAGCGGCCCTTCCACGAAGCTATAGGAAGGGAAGCGTCAGTAGGACTGAAAGAACTTCTCCAGGCCGTCGACGCATATGAGCGATTTGCCCGGCTACTTCAAGATGCCTTTGATGATTGTTTATTTATAATGTCGAGTCAAAAGTCGCGCAGTCCGGCTGCCGCGCTGGCCGAAAGCAAATTAGTACGCAAGGCCGCTGCCGAGATTCCAGAGGCGTTCGGGAATGCCGCGGATCTATTATCCTCAGTCGGAGAATTCCCTAGATTCCTACAGGCTTTCCAATTTGTAGCCGAAAAACAGCCGGCAATAGATTGGGTCCAACGTCTGTTGGAGCATCATCGAAAAGTTCAGTCAGCCAAACCTCCGAACGGAAAACTATCGTGGGTAGAACGATTTGATGATGGCAGTTATTATTATCGCCTTGGTGACCATCCCGACCGCGGCGGTCTTGGAGATGACAGTTACGTTCATATGTATAGGTTGGGTACGCTTTGGTCATTTTCGTCGGATCTGGGTTTGGTGTGATAATGCCAGGAAAAAACAATATCCCCGAAGGACACGGCAGAATTCTCGATGCTTGGGAACCCCCTAACGATGCAGGCGATCCAATTGGCTGTATCGCCACGACCTTCACGTTTTCGCCCGATTTCTTTGAGGAAGAGTGCCTTGGCCGTTTCTTGAAATTGGAAACCGATGCTTTCGAGGATAGGCCTTTGTACTTGATTGAGCGGGAAGAAAAGCTGGCGCAGGTCGTCTGCGCTGCCGTCATCGTCGATCAACACTTTTGTAAAGGGGCGCGAAGCTTAAGGTGGGACCTTCATCCCGCCCGCCCGGGCCAAGGCATCCTACACGCCAAGATCGCTTTGTTGTGTTGGTCACGGATGGTGCGAATTATCATTGCCTCGGCGAATCTTACAAAAGACGGGTATCGTCGGAACCGGGAAGTATACGGAGTTCTTGATTATCATGAGAATTCGAAAGTTCCTCTCGGGATTTTGCACGAAGTTATCGCTTTCCTTCGAGAGAATCTCAATTTGTCATTAGCGGAGGCAGAATCACCCTCTTTGAAGCGGGCGGTGGATTTCCTCGGTCGAATTGGACCGATGTCGCGGAACTGGGGAATTGAACCAGGCGGAGAATCCAATGAATTTTTGCGGGTGGCCCCTCTTTTGACAGGGCCAGGGAGGCCCACTCTGTTCGATCAAATCTCAGCCAACTGGCCGGGCGGCGCTCCCCCTCATTCGGCCTGGGTTCTAAGCCCGTTCTTCGATCCGCCCGAGGCCAAGACAAACGCGCCGGCGGGAGCTTTGTGGAATATCATGCGCAAAAAGGGCGATGCCACGGTCGATTACTGCCTTGAAGTGGAGCCCGCGTCCGAAAAAGGCCGTCTTTTCGTAAAAGCCCCCGAGTCGCTCTTGACGACTCGCCCATCACGGGCGTCCTGTTCGGTTCAGTTCAGCAAGGTTGCAGCGGATAAAGGACGGCCATTGCATGCTAAGGAACTATGGTTGCAGGACGATCGGTGGGTATTATTGCTTATAGGGTCGTCTAATTTCACTTCCTCGGGGACGGGAATAGGGAAAGCGGCGAACTATGAGGCAAACCTGGCATATCTGCTCGATATGAATCGTGCTCCGCGGGGTTGGAGCACTGATCTAAATAAAAGGTTTCCAGCGATTGAGTCGATAGATAATCCTGAGGGATGTTTGACTTTCCAACAGATTTCGGAACCTGACGCTGATACTCCTGGAGAGGGAGTATTGCTCCCTACCGGATTTCTCTCGGCCACGTATCGCCGGGTTAACGACGAGCGGGGTGAGGTAACCCTCGATTTAGGCGATGATCTCCCGCCGAGTTGGCGGGTCATGGATGAAGAAGAAGTTCCATTATTGACCGAGAGGGAATGGCGGCCGGCGGGTTGTCCAAAGGCCTATCGCCTTGATTGGCGCAAGAAGCCTCCTTCCGGTTTATGGGTAACCTGGAAAAGCGCCGAGGGCAACGCGTGGTGGCCAGTGAACACTGCCTCTTCCGCCGATCTACCTCCGCCAGACCATCTCCGCGACCTGCCGCTAGATGTTTTGATTGACATTCTGACCTCTGCACGTCCACTCCACGAGGCTATCCGCGGATATCTAAGACGCAAAGGCGACACCAAAAATGGGCGTTCAACAAAGAGCGGCGTGGAGTTGGATCCGCATAAGAAAGTCGATACAAGCGGTTTTTTGCTGCAGCGAACTCGTAGGTTCTCTTGGGCTCTGGCTGGATTGCGCGCGCGGCTCGAGCGTCCGGCGCCTACGACGGAATCTCTCGATTGGCGAATTTATGGACCTGTCGGAGTCATGGCAGTAGCCAACGCGCTGGCCCAAGAGGCCAAATCCCAAGATGAACGTGTTTTTTTATTGGCGGAATTAACCTTAGAAATATTAAGGACTAGACCACAAGCAGCACAGGGCTCTTTGCCTGTGAGTGAAGTGCGGAAAGCACTCCATGATGTTGCCGTAGAACTTGCAACACGTTTTTCGTTACCGAATGAAAACCAGGTCGGTTCCCTCGGCCGATATTTGAAAAATGTTCTTAAACGGGTTGAGGAATAGTAAGAAATGTCTCACCTTTATCCATTCTTCAAACTGATCGATCTATATGTAAAGGGGAGGATCTCCCTCGAAGACGCTCAGCGCCAAGAGGTTACGGCCAAGGAGATCCTCGCTCGGCTAAAGAATCAACCCGGCGTCGTTCTTGCAGATGAAGTAGGGATGGGCAAGACCTTTGTTGCCTTGGCCGTAGCTGTTTCCGTCGCGGTTTCGAATTATAAACGGCGACCCGTCGTGGTAATGGTCCCACCGTCTCTCCAAGAAAAATGGCCAAATGACTTTTCTCTTTTTGTTTCGAGATGTCTGGGCGAAGACTATAGGAATGGAGTTCGATGCGGAAAAGCAACTAGGGCCGAGGAATTCTTGAAGATGCTGGATGATCCTTTAGAAAGGCGGCGGTCAATTATTTTCGTAACGCACGGGGCCATGAGTAGGGGCCTATCCGACAAGTGGGTAAAGTTGGCGTTAATCCGGCAAGCACTCTATCACCGTTATGGAATTGACGAATTAAAGCGGGATCTCTGCAAGATCCTGGGCAATCTACTCCGATTCAAATGGATGGACTCTCAATTCGGCCCTGAATTGTGGGCAGATCTGCTGAAAGAACGTCCGGACAATTGGCTCCGAGTGCTGAAAAAGTGGGAGATAGATCCTGAAGAGGATTATGACTCGACAACCGACGACGATCCAGTGCCTCGCGCGGTATGCGATGTTCTAAGAAACTTACCTACGGATAGATTGTTTGAGGTACTAAAGGCCATCCCGCGCCGGCAAAGCGAGTATTTTGATCAGCGCATTCAAGCAGCCCGAAGTGCGATTCAAGACGAGCTAGGGCAAATCTGGAAGTCGTGTATCCAACGACTGAAATTGTGTTTACCGCTTCTTATTCTCGATGAAGCACATCACCTGAAGAATGAATACACACGACTCGCATCTTTATTCAGATGCCAGGAGGCATCTGACGATATGGCTGAAGTCAATCGTGGGGCTCTTAGCGGAGTGTTTGAAAGGATGCTCTTTCTGACTGCCACGCCTTTCCAGCTAGGTCATGATGAACTTTGTTCGGTGCTTGATCGTTTCACAGGCATAGCTTGGAACAGCAGGGTTGCTCCCAGTTGCGGAAAAGAGGGTTTTGAGGAAAACTTGGCGGCCTTGCGTAAGGCTTTGGATGAAGCCCAGGAATCTGCAGAGCGGCTTGATAAAGCGTGGGGTCGCTTACGGCCTGAGTACCTTTCAATCGGCGGTGAAAAGACCGATGACCTCGATAAATGGTGGCAGACCGTTCAAGTGCAAGGCGAACACGTTCCTGAAATCGAGCGTGTAACAAAAGGTTATAAAGCCGTTCATGATAAAATGCGGAATGCGGAAAAACTCCTAAGACCGTGGGTGATTCGCCACTTAAAACCCCGGCAGCTGCCGGCCCCGAAACAATACGTCCCACGGCGTCTTAGGTTGCCGGGCCGGGCCATATTGGGCGAAAGCGGAGAGCGGGGGATACAAGGTTTGGATATTGAGGGAGAAACGCTGGTTCCATTTCTTTTGGCGGCTCGAGCAACGACTTGCTCGTCTCAAACCCGTTCTTTATTCGCAGAAGGATTGGCCTCTAGCTATGAAGCATTTCTTCACACGCGCGAAGCTAATAAAAAGCGTGAGGGTTGTCGGACCATCGACGGAGATGATGAGGGGCCGACTGAAGAGCCATGCTCGGAAGAGTTGCTCTGGTATCTCGACCAGCTCGATGCTTTTGTTCCCCAGAATGATCCTGGGTTGTCTGCTTCTCATCCAAAAATTGCGGCCACGGTCCACCGTGTTGTGGAAACCTGGAGGCAAGGTGAGAAAATTCTTGTGTTTTGCCATTTCATTGCGACCGGCCGTGCCCTTCGGGCGGCAATTTCTCATGCGATTCGCAAAGAAATCGAGCGGCTCGGAGCTGAAAAGCTCGGCTGCCCACAGACCGATGTTTTTGAAGAATTGTTAAAACTGGGCAATCGCTTTTTCAAGAAGGATTCGCCCATACGCCGTTCCTGTGACAGGGAAGTCGATAAAATACTCCAGCTTTATCCCGGACTCGCAGAACGATATAAAGATCTCGGCGAAGCGGTTCGCCGAATTGTCCGTACACCATCATTCCTTGTCCGGTTTTTCCCCCTAAAGGGAGGTCGGTTGCGGGAAGACGATATGCTGGAAGCGCTTAACAAACCTGACCTATCAGGGATGACTTTGCACGGTTTGCTAAACGATTTCTTCGAATTCTTACAAAATCGATGCGATGAAAAAGGACGAGCTGTATTCATCGAAGCTGTCAGCAGCATCCAAACCGGTTTCTATGTAGGTCGAACTCCGGAAGAAGCATACGCCGATGATGAACTTCAGGGCGAAGACTTGAAGAGATTGCTTCCAAATATACGCTTGGTTAATGGAACTTCGAGCCAGACTACGAGACAACGTTTGATGCTAGCTTTCAACACTCCATTTTTTCCCGAAATATTGGTGGCGAGCAGCGTCTTAGCGGAAGGGGTCGATTTACAGCTGAACTGTCGTTATGTTATACATCATGATCTTTGTTGGAACCCAAGCACACTGGAACAGCGGACGGGACGGATAGATAGAGTTGGTGCCAAGGCCGAGCGGTGCGGTGAGTCCATATATGTTTACCTGCCATACATCAATGAAACGCAGGATGAGAAAATGTATAAAGTAGTTATGGATCGGGAGCGATGGTTCAGCGTGGTTATGGGGGAAAAGTTCAATCTGAGCGAGGCGGCTACTGAAAAATTGGCGCGAAGGATTCCTTTGCCGGAATCGGTCGCTCATAAGCTCGCGTTTAGGCTCGAGGTCCATAACTTAAAAGGAGCTGATAAACCATGAGGTATAACACTTTATGCATGGAGTGGGGAAGCGTCGGCATATTGGGAGTATTGTCAGGTCGAGCTGAACGGACGATTGTTTCTTTGGGCATATGAACAAATGAAAAATCTTAAAAGAAAAATCTATGCGCTTGTCGAGACAGTCTCGTATGATGATTTGACTGTCCAGAAATATGATTTCTTTGATATTTTTATTGTCGTCTTAATACTCCTGAACATCGCCTCCGTAATATTGGAGACTGTCCAGAGTCTTCATCTGCGATATGCCCATGCTTTCAAGGATTTCGAGATATTTTCCGTCATCATATTTACAGGCGAATATATTTTGAGAGTTTGGTCTTGTACGGAGGTGGAAAAATATAAGACACCGGTTTGGGGCAGAATTAAGTTTATGTTTTCCTTTTTGGCGCTCGTGGATTTGTTTTCATTTCTCCCGTTTTACCTGCCGATGTTCATTCCTTTCGATATGAGATTTTTACGAGGATTTCGTCTGTTTAGATTAGTCAGAGTGCTTAAGATCGGCAGATATTCGGAGGCCTTAAGACTATTCGGAAGAGTGCTGAACGGGAAGAAGGCGGAATTATTGACCGCAGTCTTTGCCATATTTATTCTCCTGATTATTTCGTCAAGCCTGCTCTATTTTGTTGAGCACGAAGCTCAGCCGACCAAATTCAAAAATATTCCGGAAGCCATGTGGTGGGGCGTGGTCACTTTGACCACGGTGGGATACGGCGATATTTATCCTATTACGACATTGGGCAAGGTTTTTGCATCTATCATAAGCTTGCTTGGGATTGGCTTGTTTGCGCTGCCGGCAGGCATTCTCAGCGCCGGATTTGTAGAAGAGATAAAAACTAAGAAAGATCCGATGAAAAAGTGCCCGCACTGCGGGGCAAAATTGGAGTAGGAAGCTAATTAATATTTATATCTAAGGAGTAGCTAATGGATCTGAAATGGCAAGATGTTCAGAACCGATTGGTTTTGGGATCTAAAGATTATAAATGCATTTGTGAATCAATCAGGAGCATGGCCGATTATCTTGAGAAAGACTATAAATTCGAAGTTTATCTGGGCGACGGATCAAAAGTAAACATAAAGGACAATTTTTCACTAGAAAAGAAGATGAAAGTTTTTCTTGAACAGACAAAAGTAAACTATTTGAATGAGCTAAAACGTCTTGGACGCATAAATGCGGGCGATTTTGAAGGCTATTTTAACAACATCACTGATAGAGATGAGCAGAAAAAGCTCTTAAACTATTTAAAATTAAGAGCCTGGCAAATATCGAAAGGATATTTTCTTGAAACTCTTTGTCTTTTAGCAGTATTAAAAAAATTTCGTCCAGCAGCCTCAAAAACTAACGATTTTTTATTATTCAAAAAAATTGGGCCGATTCCTATTTCTGATAAAGGTAAATTGATATTTTTATGGTACCAGCCAACGGTTAAAATTAGTAAAAGTGGTATGCCAGCTAAACCCGATATCGTATTGACAAATACCGATAAAGATGTAAGCAAAGAGACAATAACGAGCATAATAGAATGTAAATGTCGCGAGAATATTTCTGCTTCAGATTTAAGAAATGAATTTGGGAAAGCGTTTGACCTTGAGGTAAATTCCTATTTGATTGTCACTTATTACAGCGTTTCCCAGAGCTTGATTGAAGCCGCGAAACGGCTCGGCATTGAATTAATTGACTTTGGTCTCTACTCAGCGGAAAGAGAGAAGTATCTTCAAAGAGAAACAATGCTTGAGGAAGTTTTGTCGAACAAAATAGTTAAATCTTATGAAGAAAGCTCTTTTAGCCAAAATTTATCAAAAATTGCCGCTATCGCAAAAGAAAAAATACTTCAAATCTCTTAAATATGAAATTAGGCGTTAAATTGAAAAGACTCAAATAAGGATATTAATATACTTCTATGACCCTTCGATTTTTAAATTGGAACTTGCGCGGGGCGTCTGGCCCAGGCCGTTTCTTATAAAAAATCAGGAAAGGCATATTGCAAAAATGGGTCCAATATGAAAGATATCGAACTGGCTGATGCCACCGGGAAAGCGCATTGGCATTTTACGCCGTATCATGGCCATCCCCATGAATACATCCTCATCTCGAAAGATCCTGAGGTATGGCGCGAGCTCGCCCGACGCATCGACGAGGAAGGCTACTGGGATAACTTCTATCGAACAAAGGTTCATTACTACAACTTTCTGGGATGGAAATACTGGCACTATGAAGAAGTCCTTAACCGCGTTCCTTTGCCGGACAATGAGATCTGGAATACTCAGAAATGGCAGGATACCCTGGCGCTAAAGGCAAAAAGTGTTAAATAACAATTTCCTTTTGCGCCGAAAATAAGGATTATGTTCGCAAACGTATTATATTTAATTCAAGGAGGTCGGTGACGAATGAAAAGCAAAATTGATGAGGAATGGCGTCTTTATAAAAAGACAATGATCACGCGTTTCTGGGCCTATCAAGAAAAGAAATTTAGAAACAAGCAAGGTGTTTTCGAAAAAACCTATGTCGAAGATACGAAGCGACCGCCAGTCTTCCTGCGTGATGAAGCCGATTTGAACGTTCTGGTCAATCAGGAAATTCCAAATGAATTGCAGAGAACTGTCCTGGACCAGATCCCGAAAAATAAGCGGCATAGAAGGTTCGCGAGCATGTCGAGCTCTCAAGCCCTTGCGCAGAGCGTATTCGGTAATTTATATGTTTTGGGAAAATTGGAATGCCTGGCGGGTCTTAGGGGGGACGATGGAAACCCGCTGTTCATCAGAGGCGACGATAACCTAAAAAGCTTTGAAATGGAAAAGGTTATCCTATACCTCGGTGAGAAGTCGCGGAAGACGAACATCGACGTCTTCATAGGTAGAGAGCATCAAATCGCTATAGAGTGCAAGCTGACAGAAAAAGAAGTAGGGCCGTGCTCTCGGCCGAGGATGCGACGCAATGAGCCGAATTATGAAGCCGAATTCTGCGACGGCCGATACTGCCGTCAGAGAAATAGGGCGGCGAGCTGCTCGCTGACGCAGATCGGCGTGAAATATTGGCGGTATATCCCCGAATTTTTCAAATGGGATCCGTCGGTAGACCATGATCCCTGTCCGCTCAATAATACCTATCAGCTGGTTCGCAATGTTTTGTCTGCAGGGCTAAGGCATAAAGAAGGAGAAGAAACAGAATCCGTGCATGCCGAGGGCCATGCCGTTCTTGTCTGCGACGAACGCAATCCCCGATTTCGCGAGGGCGGCGAAGGATGGCAGGCCTATCTATATACTAAAAATGCCCTCAAGAATCCGTCGTTGCTCCAGTCCTGCACTTGGCAGAAAATCATCGGCGCAATGGCTAAGGAAGGGGAGTTGGACTGGCTTGTCCAAGGGCTTAGCGAGAAATATGGGTTGGAAGCGGAAAACAAATAAGTTATCTGTATCTATTATCCATATCCCGCACGCTCTTTCTATATTTTCGGCCCTTCGGTTAGTCAGGAAGGAATAGAAGCGGGTGCGCTTTTCGGACCGGCGAAATAGGCCTTAAATCTGGAGCCTGAGTTTGACAGGCCTAGGCACTTTTTGACAAGGCACATAACGTTCGACCGCTATCTTCGGATTCATAATCGGCGTTTCATGAAGGCGCCGCTGCGGCCTCAGGATCTGCATCGACCCGTGCCGAATTGGTTGAACCTCGAGGATATCTTCTGCCTCCAGGGCATCCGGACAGTCAATAACGGGGATCTCATCAAGAGGGGGGAGCCAAACGTTTGTGTTGACCCAACCCGCATTGAAATTCCGACGGCAGAAGGTGATCGTCCGGGAGTGGCTCGATGGCCGACTTTCGATCCGATTTAAGGGAAAGGAGCTAGAATATAAAGAGGTGGATAAAGTCCAGCCCAAGCCTGTCGTTAAAGTGATCGCCCTTAAGGGCTGGAGGAGGCTGCCCAAATAAATCCTTCCGGCCACTCATCCTTGGAAGCGTGGCCCCGTTGTTCAGGGCTTGAAGTGAGAATAGGAAATATTCATGTTGCGTTGTCATGATTTTCCTCGTTGTTGACATCGATCCGCAATCGGAATTATCATTCTTTCGCAACGGGAGGCGTCGTTGTCAAGCTCAACGCGACATTATTCCTGACAACATGGAAAAGGAAATTCCTATAAATAACAAAATGATTTAAAGATTGGTTTCGTTAGTGCAATGGATATTGTGCAAGTGACATGAAAATAGTGGCTGACAAACTCAAGGAACTGGCACTGGCCTCAAGTACTGATCACGAAATTGACCAGTACGGGCGTAGCGCGTTCAACCGATACTATTATGCCGTTTATCTTATTGTCAGAAGCATATTGATGGACATTAACCCAAGTTGGGCGAGATCTCCGCACAAAAATATTCCTGATATTTTAACTAAGAGCGTGTATTTCCACGCAAGGGATCAGGCTATGAAACTTGAACGTGCTGGACAACTTACCCAGCGAGAGAAATCAGATATGATCCGGTCGATCAAAATATGCGCTGACGAGCTATCGAAAATTCTTCAAAGTGCTTACGCAGCGCGACTTATTGCTGATTACTCCCCAGAGGAAAAAGTGCGGCGAGTTGCCAACAACCTGGAGTTGAGCATATATAAAATTGGGTCGGCGCAGGGGTGGCCTAAGCGTGCAGAGAGAAATGCTGGCCAGCTTGCGGCCAAGTGGAGGCAGCTTGGCGTCTAAGAACACAGAGAACGTGCACAAATGGCTTAGAAGTCGCCGTTTTCCAGGTGGAGTGTCTATTCTCGATGGCTCTCGCGAGAAAGAAGTCATGGTCTTTGTACCATCATCAAGCCTCGGGCCTAAAGCGGCGCCTAACAGAACATCTCTTCGTCAGATGGCCCACCTGAAACGAATCGCCGCCAGGAACCTAGGATTGCAGCTCGATTTCAAAGTCACGATGGACGAAGCCGATATTGAAGGAATGGAAGCCGGCCTGGATGCACTGTTCCGAAGAGGGTTGCCGAATCGAAAGCTTCATTGCCTATTATCGATTTCACTTGGCGGACAGGTCGATTTATGGGTTGATGAGCTTTTGGGAGAACTGATCTCTCAGAAAGAATTAGAAGATCTTCGAACACTAGCAGCAGATTACTTGAAGAAGGCAAATCTCGTTTTACACGAGGTGCATCTGGCGGGAAGTTACTTGCCGTCGACTGCTATCGTTCTTCGCTCCGTCAAAGTGGTTCAACCCGCAACTGTTGAGAGTGTGGCTAGCGAGATTTCCCGCCAAGGATTCGCGAGTGTTCCACCTCGTTGGGTCAAGGCAAAGTTGGACTGTTTGAGGCGGGGTGGCCTTGTGATTTGGCAACGTGGTGTCTATTCGATTACCGGCGCTGGTCTTTTGGTCCTTCCGATATCGCGAAGCCGATTGAGTTCCGACGTGGAACGAGCACTTGCGTTGGGAAGGAGACGTTGGTAAAATGTGTTGCGAAGCGGTGGTGGGAAAACGCGTGGGCGTGTATCATGCCCATTCGCGAAGGCCAGGCACAGAAGGGAGGCTGCCGAAAGGCCGCCGGCCCTTCGAGCCGGCAGCCTTTCGGCAGCCGGCCCCGACGAAAGCGATACTCGCTTTGCTAGAGCTATGAACTCACCACCGCTTCTTGTTTCTTTCTACGGGCTCGAACAGTATCTTACTGCTCTGCCGATAGCTGCCAGAACCGAATTTGAATCCCAGATTCGCAGACTTGTTGAAATGGGTCTCCCGCCAGTCGTATCTGCGAGATGCCTTGGGGTCCTTTTCGGGTTCAGTGGGGAAATAATTGGCGCGATGATGCGCCGAACGATGAGATACTATCGGCACTTCGTAATCCCGAAAGGACGTGGCAAGCGACATATCTACGCTCCCCGTGTCGCCCTAAAAGTTATTCAAAAGTGGTTTGGTTATCACCTTGCTTCTGCTATCGAGTTCGATCCATGTGTTCACGGATTCGTTAAAGGCCGATCAGCAGTGCAAGCTGCCATGAAACACTGTGCCGCTACTTGGGTGTTCTCCGCCGATATTAAGGACTTTTTTCCTTCCACACTTAAGGCCATTGTAGAGAGCGCCCTTGAGTCACTTGGATACCCTCAACATGGCGCTAAACTCATGACAGCCCTTTGCTGCTATGGCGACGGACTGGCCCAGGGGTCGCCAGCAAGCCCTGTTCTATCCAACTTGGTGTTTCGGCAGGCTGACAAGGAACTGATCCAGCTTGCATGTGATTTCGGGGCGAGGTACACTCGATATGCTGATGACATTGTTTTTTCTGGTACAGCCGAGGTGCCCGCACAACTCGATGTGAAAATCAGACAAATCATCGAGTGCCACGGATGGAAGATCGCCCCAAAAAAACAATGGTTGGCTCGTCTTCCTAACAGGCTCAGGGTGCATGGTCTATTGGTACATGGAGAGGTGCCTCGCCTCACAAAGGGGTACCGTAACCGCATAAGAGCATTTAAACATATGCTGGCGGCGGGACGAGTGTCCGATAAAGACATACAAAAGATAAAGGGGCACCTCGCATATGCTAAATCGGTAGACGCTTTCAATCATGGATAACAACAGACCCGGAAAGGCTATCGAATCTTGAAAACAGAGATAGGTCTATAAAGCCTAGCAAGCCAACTGAGGAACTTTTTCTCGAAGATTGCCGTTATACAGACTTCAATCCGTTATCTTCGCTTATTTGAGTTATCCACTTTGGGCTGCATGATCTTCCCTCCCTTTAGGTTGGGAATCGCTATCGCCCCTCACGTAAAAAATGGTAATTCCGCAAACTGGGCCTCTACCAGATCGGGGTCCAGACACTCCGGCCCGAAGCGAAGGAAGTCCGGCTCATCTGGCATCTCGTCGCTTTCGATCTGGAGATGAGGTCGCGAAGGACGCCCGACGCGCTCGAGGGGCTCAGGAGGGATATCGCGGGGCTCATCGACAGGATCGAGGCCGAACGGGAGTTCGCGCCCCACGAATCGGCATTGTGCAATTGGTGCCCTTATTGGGATTTATGCCCGGTGAAAAAGCACCTGGTGAAGGTCGAGGAGTCTCCGAAGGACTGACTCAAGGCCTACGTCAGCACCGAAAAGCGCTACACGGTGACGCTCAAGGAAGAGCCCTGAATCTCGCCTGAGAAAATCTGGGGACACGTGCCAAATTCCAGAGAATTTGTTATTTGTCCCCGAATTTCCATCTGGGAAACAATCCGAAGTGAAATTGCGAACGTCAGTGTACACTAGTGGAAAATGCAATACGCAGTAAAAATAAACGGAAGTATGTACTTTACGCAAGGGGTTAAAAATATTTATTGATTTATATCCTTGCCAGAAAACCCCAGGCTTTCAAGCCTGGGGATGAATGGCACCCGGAGCGAAGCGGAGGCCAGTCGTCTTTATGGCATGAAACTCCGGCCTTTAGGCCGGGGAGTTTTCATTTAAAATAATACTTGACAAAGCCTTTGCGTTATGTATATAATTAAAATATGAAAACAAAGCGGCACTATCTTTCTAAATCAAAGGTAATTGGCAGAATTCCACTGGCATGTTCAGATGAACTTGCGGCTGTCAAATTTCTTGAGACACAGAGATGGGGGAATGATCCGGCTTGTGTTCTTTGCGGCAGCACCAATGTTTATAAGATGAAAGATGCCTCGACCGGAAAGAGAAATAAAAGATTCCTATGGAGATGTCATGACTGCAAGAACCAGTACACCGTGCGGAAGGGGACGGTATACGAAGAATCTCGTCTTGACCTTCGCCATTGGTGCTATGCTTTTTGGCGTGCCTCCACTTCTAAAAAGGGTGTTGCTGCATTGGAGGTTCAACGTCACTGTCAAATTAGTCTCAAGTCTGCCTTATTCCTTTTGAATCGGATTCGTTTTGCAATGGCTCCAGATCCTGATATCGCGCCTAAACTTACAGGGACCGTTGAATGTGACGAAACCTACGTTGGAGGAAAGCCGCGTTACAAAGGGGATAATAAGCGTGGACGCGGAACGAAAAAGATACCTGTATTTGCTGCCGTGGAACGTCAAGGTAGGATTCGGAGACGCGTTATTACCAACGTTACATGCAAGACGCTGGAAAAAGCGATTCATGAGACAGTAGACTCTAAGGCTCGTATTATTACTGATGACTATGCCGCATATATCGGCATTGGCTCAGAATATGCGGGCGGTCACGAAAGCATCCGGCATAGCACGCGGGAATATGTTCGCGGGGACATTCACACAAACACGGCTGAAAGTTCCTTTGCCATCGTTAAACGGGGGCTTATGGGTATTTATCAAAGTGTCAGTAAAGAGTATCTTCACAGATACTTATGGCAATTCGACTTTATCTGGAACAATCGCCACATGAACGATGGCGAGCGAACGGTTGCGGCCATTCAATCAGCCGAAGGAAAACGACTAATGTTCCAGCAATCGAGGGAAACTTGAAAACTCAAATTAAGAAATTCATTCAGACGCCGATATTACGAGTATCTGGCTCACTCATCAAGGAGGGATTGAAATGAACAAGTTGAATATTGACCTAGAGAATTGCTACGGGATCAAGAAGCTCCAGACGGAGTTAGATTTTTCCACCCACAAGGCTTATGCCATCTATGCGGCGAATGGTGCGATGAAGACCTCGCTCGCACAGACATTCAAGGACGTAGCTGACGTGACTGCATCCAAGGATCGGATATTTCCAGGTCGAGTATGCAATAGAAAAATCACCGATGAGAACGGTGTTGATTTGGCTAAGGAAAGCGTCCTTGTCATTCGCCCCTATGACGACGGAGTTATCGGTCACACGGAGAAAACTTCGACCCTACTCGTGGATAGTAAGCTGCGAAAAGAATACGAGGAACTTCACATAGAGATCGACAAATCCAGGGAAATATTCCTGAAGGCTCTAAAGAAGCAATCCGGGTCGAAGAAGGACTTGGAGAAAGAGATTTCCTCCACGTTTACCAGGACTGATGACGAGTTCTACGTTGCACTCAGCCGTGTCAGGGATGAAGTGCTGGCTCAAAAAGACGCTCCATTCGCCGACATTAACTACGACACCATTTTTGATGAGAAGGTTCTGAGCTTTCTTGGAACCAAAGATGTCAAGACAGCGATTCAGAGCTACATCAAAAAATACAACGAACTGTTAGCTGCCTCTACATATTTCAAGAAGGGCATATTTAACTACTACAACGCCGCAACCATTGCGAAGAGCCTCGCTGACAATGGGTTTTTCGATGCCAACCACACAGTGAATTTGAATGCCACCGAGAAGCTGGAGATCACAAGCCGGAAGCAGCTTGAGGAGCTGATAAAGAAGGAGAAGGAGGGCATCTCGAACGATAAGGAGCTGAGGAAGAAGTTTTCGGATATTGGAACGCAGATCGAAAAAAACGTAACTCTCCGGGGTTTTGATACCTACTTAGGAGAACACGAGGAGCTTCTTCCGGAGCTGGCGAATATTGAGAACTTTAAGGAAAAAATTTGGAAGTCGTACTTCAAGGCGCAATTTGACTTCTACAAAGATTTGATTGAGAAATACCATGCCGCCGAGAAGAGAAAGAAGGAGATCGAGAAGGAAGCAAGCAAACAGCGAACACAGTGGGAGTCGGTTATTGAGATTTTTAATAGTCGTTTTTTTGTCCCGTTCAAGCTGACCGCCAAGAACAAGATCTCCGTCATTTTGGGTCAGGAGCCAATGCTTAGCCTCGCGTTCACCTTTGAGGATGGAGTAGAACAGGCGCCGGTAGAGAAAGACGCGTTGATGCAGGCCTTAAGCACTGGAGAGAAGAGGGCCTTCTATGTACTTAATGTCATTTTTGAGGTTGAAGCTCGAAAGAAAGCAAAGCAGGAAACCATATTCGTTGTCGATGACATCGCTGACTCATTCGACTACAAGAACAAGTACGCCATCATTCAATACCTCAACGATATTGCCGAAGAACCGCACTTCAACCAGATCATCCTGACGCACAACTTTGATTTCTTCCGCACCATAAACAGCAGGTTCGTTGACTATTCGCATTGTCTCATGGCTTTGAAGAACAGTAATGGTATTTCGTTGGAGCAGGCAACCGGCATCCGAAACGTTTTTGTGAACGACTGGAAGCCAAATTTCTTCACTGATCCAAAAAAGAGGATCGCCTCAATCCCTTTTATTCGCAACATCATTGAATTCACAAAGGGCGAGAAAGACTCTGATTTCGTCAAACTCACCTCACTACTGCACTGGAAGAACGACTCTGCCAGTATTACCCAAAACGAGCTGGATAGGATTTACGACTCGGTGTTTTGTACAAAGGGGGCAGGGCCCAATGGCACCAGTCTGGTGATTGATATCATCCAACACGAGGCGGAAGAGTGCCTCAAAGCTTGCGCTGGGATCAACTTCGAGAACAAAATTGTCCTCTCGATTGCCATACGAATCGCTGCTGAAAAGTTCATGGCGGGGAAAATTAACGACGCTAAGTTCATTGACAGTATTGGCTCAAATCAAACACCCAAGCTACTGGCAAAGTTCAAGGAGTTATTCAGCAGTGATGTTGGCAACATCGAAACCATTCAGCGGGTGGCTCTCATGACACCAGAGAACATTCACCTGAATTCGTTCATGTATGAGCCGATCTTGGATATGTCGGATGAGCATTTGAGGAAGCTCTATGGGGACGTACGGGCACTAAACTGAGAAGTAGAAACGTCGGAGACAGCAAAGAGGGATTTGGAGTTATAATATGTCCCCAAAACCTACATCATCAAGAAAAAAAAAGGCCACTCCCGGCCCCAAGCCAGATCTTCTTAAGATCAAGGGCGACTGGGAACAGGCCATAGTGAGATCGTTCAAGAAGAAGAAGCCGGTGAACGGTTGGCCGAAATAATCCCATCCAGAAATGGGTTATGGTTGGTATATAACCCCTTGCGTAAAGTACATACTTCCGAAAACAAATTCTTTTGTTAGGGATATAAAGATACATCGGTACCCGCGCGGGCATATAAGAAAAAGGGGAGGAGGGCCTGGCAAATATGGCCAGGTGCTTTGGCAGGATTTTGCCACGCGGGGTGAGGCAGAGGAATTTACTAAGAAATGGGAATTAAGCGGATACAAAAAGGGATATTGCAGGATCTGCTTAAAAAAATACTGATGATGGTTTGGCCTCTTGCCTAACTATTGCTAAGGCAACTGTATATTCCGGCTGAAAGCGGACAGTAATTCCGGTTCAATCCGGACACCTCTTCCGGTTCAAAGCGGCCACCGATTCCGGTTGATTCCGGCCACTTTTTCGAGGTGTCCGGAATCGGACGCGGCGCTGGATAACTTTCTGAAAATGAGCCAAGATGCCTCCTTTGAAAGGAGGCACGAATGGCCCGAACGAGGCTATCCATGCGGAAAATACGGGAAGTCCTGAGGCTGAAGGCCTCGGGGTTGAGCTACCGGGCAATCGCCCGGGCTTGTTTGATCGGCAAAGAGACGGTCCGGGAGTATCTGGGGCGGGCGGCGGAGGCGGGCTTGAGCTGGCCGCTGCCGGAAGGGCTGAGCGAAGAGGAACTCGAGCGCCGGCTTTTTCCGAACGAGCCGGTCTCGGTTCGTAAGGAGTCGGAGCCGGACTGGGCGCTCGTCCATCGGGAGCTGCGCAAGAAGGGCGTCACCCGGCAGCTTCTGTGGGAAGAGTATCGGGCGGCCGAGGTCCAGGGTTATCGCTACTCGCAATATTGCGAGCGGTACCGGCGGTGGACGAAAGCGCTGACCCCGGTCCTGCGGATCGCGCATAAGGCGGGCGAGAAGATGTTCGTGGATTACGCGGGGATGACCGTCCCCTACA
>Ga0315294_10000752_pt1 | contig 34992 bp, 29 predicted proteins | sample YL17G13_40_MG_FD_203626 | JGI IMG/M metagenome (GOLD analysis project Ga0315294, IMG submission 203626) | Sediment microbial communities from Yellowstone Lake, YNP, Wyoming, USA - YL17G13_40 | ecosystem: Environmental > Aquatic > Freshwater > Lake > Sediment | place: USA: Wyoming | collected...
AATGCCGGCGGCGTCCACGCGGGCCACCAACTGCCGTGGACCGGGCCGCGGAACGGCCACCTGCCGCACGCTGAGGTGCTCGAACCCTGCCCCGCTCAGGACCAGGGCGCGCATGGTTTCCGGCAACGGTGTCAGATCACGTTCTTCCATAAACGTCATTTGATCATCGCGCATAACCACCCGTCTCGTCACGCGCGATGTGGCTGCCCGAACAGAGCCGCGAGGTCGCCGCGGCGACCGAGCGGGTGCCCCGGCAGGGCAAAGTGGCGCTGCGCAAGCACCCGCTCGCTTACGCTCGCGGCTCTGTTACGGTCGTGCCTGCGGCGCCGGTGGTATACTCGGCTCGCTATGGGTCACCCAGCGCGGCTTTCGCGGCGTGAAATACTCGAAACTATTCCCATTGTGAGTTGCGGGGCCTTGCTTCTTCCCTCGCGGGGCGAGGCGCAAACGGGCGCTGCGGGCGTGATCCAGGGCGCCCTGCGCGATGGCGCCAGCGGCAAGCCGGTGGCGGCGAAAATCCGGGTGACCGCGGCAGACTCCGGCGAAGCCTACATGCCTGCTTCCTGCATCAAGAGCATGCCAAAGCGGAACGACACCGATGTCAGGTACTTCTACGCGCGCGGCGAGTACGAAGTGGCGGTTCCTCCGGGCCGCTATCAGATCGAGGTGGTGCGCGGAATCTGCCACGAGGCCGGCGTCGTCAGTCTGGAAGTGGCGGCCGGCGCCAGGCGCCGGCAGGACTTCGATATTGCGGCGCTGCGCGACATGCGGGCCGCGGGCTGGTACTCCGGGAACACCCACACCCACTATAACGTCGATATCGAGGAAGCAGTCGATGACCGCATGCGCATGGTGCCCCCGGCCGAGGCCCTCGATGTCAGCGTCATCAGCTACTTGATCCGCAACCGGCTCCCCTACGCCAGCAACCGTATTCCCATCGGACGACTGCCCGAGTTCTCCCGCGACGGCACGCTCATGGACATGGGGGAGGAGTGCCGCAACAATACGGCCCGCAACTCGCTGGGTTACGGGCACTGCCTGTTTCTGAATATCCCGCGGCTGGTGGAGCCCGTTTCCACCGGCATGCTTTCCGCCGACGGCCAGGCCCCCGATTTCCCCACCATGTCCATGCTTTGTGCCGAAGCCAAGAAGCTGGGCGGAACCGCGGTGTGGTGTCACAACGGCAATGGGATGGAAACGCCGATTGCCGTGGCCCTGGGCCACGTGGACGCGCTGAACATCGCCGACGGCTTCCCTGTCGGATACGACTGGTACTATCACTTTCTCAACTGCGGGCTGCGGTTGCCGGTGTCCACAGGAACCGATTGGTGGGAGTACGATCACAACCGCGTATTCGCGCGGGTGGAGGGCGAGTTCACCTACGAGTCGTGGCTGGCGGGCCTGCGGGCCGGCCGCACCGTTATCAGCAACGGTCCGCTGCTGGACTTGCGGGTGGAGGGGAAAGGCCCGGGTGCGGAGTTGCGCGGCGTGTCGCGGGTCAAGGTGCAAGCCAGTGCGCTGTCCCGTGTCCGGTTTGAACGGCTGGAGGTGCTCCGCGACGGCGAGGTCATCGCCCAGCAAACCAGCGCCGACCAGCGGGAGGCCCGCGTGGAATGCGAAGCGGCCTTTTCCCGCAGCGGTTGGATCGCGGCCCGGGTGACGGGGCAGACCCGAACCCGCACGGGCTTCCCGGTCTTCGCCCACACCGGTCCCGTGTACGTCAAGCGCCCGCAGCCCTCTCCCCGACAGAGCGATTCCGCCCGAAGGATCCTGGCGCAGATTGACGATTCGGTGGGCTTCATCCGCAAGTACTATCGGTTCGCCAGCCAGGCAGATCAGGCCTTGGCCCTGGGGCAGTTTGCGCGGGGTAGGGAGTTTTACGCCCGCCTGGCTGCGACCGGATAAGGCGCGGCGCCCAGCAGTGCGGTGCCTTGCCGCCGCACTTCAAGATGGGACACAAATAAGCGTACGACAGTCCAAAGTCCAAAGTCTGGAAGCGGGCCGCTACCTCGACTTTGGACTTTGGACGTTTTATCTTGCCGGCTGCGCCGCGAAATCCCTTACCCTCACAGGCCGTAGCTCCAGCGCCGCGGGCGGAGTGAGCAGGCTGGCGGCGGCCAGGTAGCAGAGCGCCGCGGCCGCCATCGTTTGCCAGATGCCGAAGTGGATGGAAATAAAAATCGCCAGGGCTGAGCCGAGCACGCTGGCCGCCGCGTTCATCGCCCAGGCCCATTCCAGCGCGGCGGGGTGGGAGAGCCGCAGCAACCGCAGCCCGGACGGGAAGGCCGTGCCCATCAGGAACCCCGGCACCGCCAGCAAAGCGGCCGCCAGCAGCATGCGGGCGCCCAGCGGCAGCCAGACCAGGCGCGTGACCAGCGGTGCGATGCCCACCCCGATGGCGATCAGCAGCGCCGCCGCCACAACCAGCCAGTTGCGCGCCTGGCCGGCCAGCTCTTCCTCGGTCCACTGCTGCGAGTAGCGGCTGCCGAGCGCGCTCGACAGCAGCAGCGCCAGCACGGCCACCGCCAGGGCATACGTCGGGTGCCCGAGGAACAGCACGAATTTCTGGATAAACGCGATCTCCGCCAGAATGTACGCCAGGCCGATGCTGACGAAGAAAAGCAGATAGCGGCGCACGCCGCCGCCCGTTGGCAACCTGCGGATCAAATACGCCGGCGCCACCAGGAAGACGGCCACCGCAAATCCGGAAAAAACCAGCACCGCCAGCAGCAGGGCGAAGCCCAGGTTCACCTTCAGATCCATGCTCTCGGTCCGCCAGCGCTTCAGCAACTCGGCGGTCTTCATGTTGAAAAAAAAGAAGGGGCGGTTATCGGTGACCGGGCGGATGTCGAAAGGGTAGCCGGCGTAAAACGCGTCCGGGCTCGGCGTGTTCAGCAGTTCGCAGAAGGCGTTCGGAAGGCGCAGGCCGGGAGCGGCCAGCAGGCGCGCTTTTTTGCCGCCGGTGGCCACGGCGCGCGTCACCTCCTCGGCCTGCTCCCGGGTGAAGGGCGTGCGCTTTACCAGCACGGTGGCCGTGGTTCCCATCTCGCTCAACTCGTTGTCGGCCACAATCACGAAATGATCGCCGGGCGAGGTTGCGCCCTCGCGCCGCAGCGCCTCCAGGCCCAGTGAAATCAGCCGCAACGCTTCCCGCGGGGTCTGGAATTCCCAGCGCGTGATCGAGAGCATGCCCTGCGGCGTCAGGTGGCGCAGGTACTCCTGGAAGGCCTCGACCGTATAGAGGTTGTTCTCGGAAAGCGCAAACGCGCCGGCGGCGGTGCTGGCCCAGGTATCGACCAGGGTGGCCTGGATGACGTCGTACTGCTGGCTGGAGCGCCGGATGAAGCTGCGCCCGTCTTCCACTTCCACGCGGACATCGGGGCGCTCGTAAAGCCCGAACGAATTGGGGCGCATGCGCCCGCGCATGATGTTGTTGACGATGATGGGATTGATCTCGACGCCGGTCACTTGGCGCGCGCCGGCCGCCAGCGCTCGGGCCACGTCCACGCCGCCGCCGGGGCCGATGACCAGCACGCGGTCGGGCCGCCGCAGCCGGTACACCAGCCCGGCCGTGTAGTCGCGGAGCTGCTCGGTCCACTTGGGCGAAGGCTCGGCCGGGGCGTCGGCCACCTGGGTGGCCGCGTCGGCGTCGATCTGGATCCAGTACTCGCCGTTGTCGGTGCGGTAGATGCCCACCCGGGAGAAGGAATTCCAGCGGCTGAATACTTCGTCCCTGATCGGCTGCCCCTTGGCGTAACGCACATCGAGCAGGCCGGTGCGGGCGTTGACCGCGATGACAGCGGCCAGCGCCAGCGGGACCACCAGCCAGCGCTTGAAACCCGCGCGCGAGCCGGCCGCGCTCCAGAAAACGGCCGACAGGCCCCAGAGCGCAGCGGCGGCCAGGATGGTGTTGGGAGCGCCCAGCCATTCCAGCAGGGGAATCAACAGCAGGCAGCCGGCGCTGGCGCCGCCCAGATCGGCGAAATACACGATGCCCGCCTGGCGCGCGGTCCGCGCCAGAACCACCGCCAGGATCATCCCTGAAATGAAAAAGGGCGCCATGGCCCCGAAGTAGACGATGGCCAGGCTGCGCAAGGTGGCGGCCGAAACCTCCAGCGGAATGCTCTGCCGAAGGATCACGGCCAGCACCAGGCTGGTGACCACGGCGTTGGCGGCGGCGATGGGCGCCAGCCGCGGCCACACGCCGCCGCGTTCCAGCCAGCCGGCCAGGAAATAGGAACAAAGCCCGCCGGCGCCCAGTCCCAACAGCGCCACCGAGATGGCCATGAACGCGAAGTGATAGAACAGGATTACCGAGAACAACCGGGTCAGGGCCAGTTCGGCCAGCAGCGTGCCCAGGGCGGTCGAGAACACGCCCGCCAGCACCCAGCGGCCGACCGGTTCCGACGCTTGTGTCTCGCAGTCGCGCAGCGGCGGCCTTACCCCGCCATCGGCCGGCGGGGTCAACCCGCCGCCACGCGCCTCGTCAGAAGTCTGCGACATAGTGGTTTGTGCCTCGGATCCCGATGGCCCGTTGCGCGATCGCCGTCAGGAACACGTACATACAGAAGTTTTCCAGGGCGAACGGCAGGAACCCCAGGTATCCGGGAACCGGCATTTCGAAGATCTTCGCGTTCTGGAGAATGGGGAAGATGTAAATCCACTTGCTGATCGCCCAGTAATTCCAAAATTCCCAGAAAACTCCGCACACGGCTCCGGCGGCCAGCAGGGCGTAGAAGCGTGCCCGCCGCCCTCCCGCGAATTCATCGGAGAGGGATGCGGCGCCCAGCCGCGAGTTAATCGGATCCAGCAGGAAGACGAAGCCCAGCCACGCCAGGCCGAACAGGTAGGCCGCGGGCCGGCGAGGCGCCAGCAGTGGAATCGCCAGCATGGCGGCGCCCAGCGCCACGGCAACCCGGCGGAGGCCCGCGCCCATCTTCACCGGCGCGTAGCTGTGTTGCCACAGGCCGGCGGCCTGCAGGAACTGCGCCGTTTCCAGCATCGCCGGCCAGATCGTCGAGAAAGCCCAGGCGTAGCCGAAATAGCGCAGCGCCGTGTTCGTCGGCAGCCCGATGTAAGCCCAGTTCTGCAAGCGCAGGTTATAGGCTTCGAAAACCAGCCAGAACGGCGCCGACATGGCGGTGACGGCCAGGAACTGACGCCCGCGCCCGTTGAGCATGGACTGTCCGGCGAGCGAATAGACGGCCGCGTCCACGGCCGCGATATAGCCGGTCCAGGCGATGGGCGTGAAGAAGATGCCCACGAACTGGCACTTCTGGAACAACAAGACCTCGGCAACGGCGATGACGGCCAGCCCCAGGTAACCGTAGCGGGGATAAGGCCGCGCGTGCGCCCCAGTGGCGTACAGCCACAAAAGCCACAGCGCCGCCAGCGCCCACAGCGCGATGCCGAGTGCGGTCACGCCACGAATCTATCACATCAGAGGCCGGAGACCGGAGGCTGGAGGCTGCAGGTTGCAGGCTGAAATCAGGCGCCTCCAGCCTCCGGTCTCCAGCCTCCAGGCTCGGCTGTGGTAAGCTAGCAGCACCATGGGGGATGATATTCGCCGGGAACGGGCGCGCCATTGTATCGGCGAATTCCAGCGGCGCATTCTCGAGCGCATGCTTCCCGTGGACGGCTCGGAGTGCCAGGACTTCCTGCGCAACTGCCCGCCCCGTGTGGCGCGGCGGAACGGGCAGGAGCGGAAGCCTCGCGCCTTCGAGTACGTCACGATGGACGGCCTGACGCTGCTGCGCATCAACGATCTGGAACGCGAGAACCGCGCCTGCCTGGGGTGCGAGCTCTTCGGGCGCAACCACTGCTGCGGGGGGCTCGCGTTTCTGGTTTGGGTGCTGCGGCAGTCCGGCATCGCCCGGCCCGCTGAGCTGCTGGCCGACCACCTCCCCGGCCCGCCCGGCCTTTACAGTCCGAGTTGGGGAAAAATGGAAGCGAATTTGGAGATCATACACACGGCCATGGAGAGCTTTTTTGAGCAGCGCCTGCACCACGTGGATGGCGGCGCTTGAAGGGCGCCGGCCGCGGGCCGCGGGCCGCAGGCCGCAGCCGCTAAAGAACGCAATCTTTCGGAGGGAATCATGCCGGAATTTCGCCAGAACCCAATCACCAAGGAATGGGTCATCATCGCCACGGAGCGAGCCAGGCGGCCACACGAGTTCATCGCCAAGGAGAAGCCGAAGGCGATTCCTTCCTACGTCGCCACCTGCCCGTTTTGCCCCGGCAACGAGCACATGACGCCGCCGGAGAGTTTCCGCGATGGAGACGGGAGCGGGTGGCAGGTCCGCGTGACACCCAACAAATTCTCGGCGCTTGCTCTGGAGGGCACGCGCTGGCGCCACTGCGAGGGCCTGAAACGCTCGGCCGCCGGCGTCGGCGTCCACGAGGTCATTGTCGAGACGCCCGATCACAGCCTGACCACCGCGCTGATGCCCGTCGAGCAGGTCGAGCGCATCCTGCGTTGCTACAAGCAGCGCTACTACGCCGTCACCGAAGACCCGCGCATCGAGCTGATCACCGTGTTCAAGAACCACGGCGCCAGCGCCGGGACCTCGCTGGAGCATCCTCATTCGCAGTTGATCGCCACGCCCATTATTTCGCCGCAGGTGCGGAGCCGCATGGAGGAGGCGCTGCGGTATTTCGACGAGGCCGGCGAGTGCATCTTCTGCCGGCTGATGGTCGAGGAACTGGGCGATCAGAAGCGCATCGTGGCGGAGAACGGGCACTTCGTGGCTTTCGTCCCGTATGCTTCGCTCTCGCCCTTCACCATCCTGATCTTTCCGCGGCGCCACATGGCCTCCTTCGGGCAGATCAACGATGACGAGGTCACCGCGCTGGCCGCCATCCAGCGCGAGGTTTTGGCGCGGCTCTACTACGGGCTGCAGAACCCCGACTTCAACTACAACATCCGCACCGCGCCCAGCGAGTGCCGCTACGTTCGCTACTACCACTGGTACCTCAGCGTGATCCCGCGGCTCACCAAGGTGGCCGGGTTCGAGCTGGGTACGGGGTTTTTCGTGAACGTCTCGCTGCCGGAGGAGAACGCCGAATTCCTGCGCGGCGTGACGCTGCCCGAATCGTTCCAGGCATCCGCGTGATGATGAACCACCAAGACACCAAGACACCAAGGACTTGGTGCCTTAGTGTCTTGGTGGTTGCCTTCATCGTGGGGTTTGCCGGCTGCGCCCGAGAAGAGGTGGCCGTGCCGACCCCGGACCAGCGCGCCAAATTGCTCACCATCCCCGACGAGTACAAGAACCGCGCCAACCCGCTGCCCGCCAATTACGGGAACCTGACCGAAGGCCGCGCTCGCTTCGAGCAGTATTGCGCGCTGTGTCATGGGCCCGACGGGAAGGGAACGACGCTGCTGGGCCGCAGCCTGTACCCGCCCGCCGGCGATCTGACCTTGCCGCAGGTCTTGAAATACACCGACGGCCAGCTCTACTGGATCATCTCGGAGGGCATCCGATTCTCCGGCATGCCCGCCACCCGCGCCTACAGCACCGAGGAGCAGATCTGGCGCCTGGTGCTGCACCTCCGCCAAATCCAAAGGAAGCAATAGGGTTCGAGGCATGGCTGCCCGTACTGAAACGCATCGGGCGGCCTCCTACGTCCCTATTGCAGCGGGCGGGAGCGAGAGCGGCCCGGCCCGCGGCGGAGAAAGGCAATGGCTGCACCGGCTATGGTGTTGGACGCGGGCAGGATCGGCGCCCAGGCTGCCAGGCTGGAGCGCGACCTGCGGCAGCGCATCGTCGGCCAGGACGAGGCCATCGAGCACGTGGTCCGCGCCTATCAGACGCACCTGGCGGGGCTGAACAACCCGGACCGCCCCGTAGCCACGTTCTTGTTCCTGGGACCCACGGGGTCGGGCAAAACCAGGATGGTGGAGGCGCTGGCCGAATCGCTGGCGGGCGACGCCCGCGCGGTGGTGAAGATCGACTGCGCCGAGTACCAGCACGGGCACGAGATCGCCAAGCTCATTGGCTCGCCGCCCGGCTACCTGGGCCACCGCGAAACGCACCCGCTGTTGAGCCAGGACAACCTGGACCAACACCACAGCGAGCACTGCCGGCTGAGCTTCGTTTTGTTCGACGAGATCGAGAAGGCTTCGCCGGCCCTCTGGAACCTGCTCCTCGGCATCCTCGACAAAGGCCGGTTGACGCTGGGTGACAACCGCGTGGTGGACTTCTCGCGCGCCTTGATCTTCATGACCGGCAACCTGGGCTCGGCGGAGATGAGCGCCTTGATGGCTCCCGGCATGGGCTTCACTGGAAGCACTCCGCAGAACGGCGCCGGGCTGGAGCGCAAGATTGCCAGGGCGGGGGCCGACGCCGCCCGGCGGAACTTCACGCCCGAGTTCATGAATCGCATCGATGCCGCCGTGGTCTTCCGGCCGCTCGATCACGACCACCTCCGGGCCATTCTGGACCTGGAGCTGGGCTACGTGCAGCAGCGCCTTCTTGCCTCGGCGCGCGGTGTGCGCTTCCGTTTCGAGTGCAGCGATGGAGTGAAGGATTTCCTGCTGCGCGAAGGGACCGACGCCCGCTACGGCGCGCGTCATCTGAAGCGCGCCGTCGAGCGGCGCCTGGTGCAGCCGCTGGCCGGCCTGATCACCACCGACCAGGTGCAGGCGGGCGAAAAAGTGATGATTGACGTCTCGCCGGATACCGGCTCGCTGCTGTTCACCAAGCAGCCCGTTGAGGAAGAGGCAGGCGATTCGGCCGGCGAGCGCCAGCCGGATGCCCCCACGCTGGCCCCGCTGATTGCCGCCGCGGCACGGGAAGCGCGCGCCGCCCGCCGCCGCGCCGGCTGAAGGCCGGGCGCATCCCGAAGGGATGCGGGGAAATTAGCCGGGGGTAAAGGCCGCGCTTTTCAGCGGCCGACACCCCCGGAAAGCGAATCCCATACGTCCCAGCGCACCCCGGCAGGGGCGCGCGGAAGATTAGGTGACATTGACCGTTGTGCTCGCCGGCCGGGTTACATCTGCTTTCCGTAGTTGCCGTTCTGCTCGGCGACTTCCGCCTGTGTGACGGGCCGCGCGATCTGCCTGTAGTAGCGCACGTAAAGAGACAGCGCCGCACCGAACAAAAAACAGCCCAGCATGGTGATGCCTGCCGGCAGTCCGCCGATGGGCCCCACCAGAACCCGCCGCAGCAGCAGAAAATACCAGGTCAGGGAATAGGCGATCCCGATGTTGGCCGCCCAGATCGCGGCGACCGCGGGCGGAACCAGCACAGCGAACAAAAAGCCCATGGCCCCCGAGCAAAGCAGCAGCAGGGAATAGCCGACCACGGTGTGAAAGCCGAAATGCAGCCGCGTGGCAGCCGGCCCAAGCAGGGCGGTGGCGAACAATCCCGGCGCCTGCCAGGCCGAGTGGGCGAACAGGAGATTCTCCACCCACAGGTATGCCGCCAGCACAAACCCGCCGACAACACCGGCCTGAAGTCCGGCCAGCAGACGGCACAGCCAGTAGTCGAACCTCGGTTGCGGCGGCACGCTGGCTTCAATATACAGCCTGTCCGGGAAGAAATGTAGGGCTGCCGCGTGCCGCGCGTGACGCGCCTGGGACCATGGGATTACTTGCGGCTTGTTTCGGCGGGCCGTATCAGGCGAAAATAGGGGGTAGTGCCTGGTCGTTCAACGGTAGGACGCAGGACTTTGGATCCTGTTACGGAGGTTCGAATCCTCCCCAGGCAGCCATACCCAGTTCTTAGTCGAGCGACTCAAACAGAGCGGCCGAAGCGGCCTCGATCTCTTCGTCTGCCAGGGGACCGGAATCGAACGGCAGCGCCCGGCGCAGGATCTCGTCGGCGAACGCGCGCTTCTCCTCGACCGGCAGGCTTGCGAACGCGTCGAGCAGGGCCGCAGTCTGATGGGTCATGGGACAAGGATAGCACGATTTCGCTTGTGATAAAGCTCCCGAACGGGCCAGTCGCGCTTGCAGGCAGCGGGTTAGCGCTGTAATGGCGGCTCATCCGGCAGCCCGAGCAGGAGCTCGAAGCTGACAGGCGGCTCGACAAGGGTTCGGAACGGGTCCAGGACAGGCAGCCAACCTCCTTTGAGAATCGGCAGGTGCCAGCCAGGTAGCGCGGCTGGCGGCGAAGGCTGAATTCGCGTTATCCCACGGTCGCAGCCGAACTAACGCCTGCGTGCGAGCGACCGCGCCGCAGCTTTTGCCGCCCGATTCAGCCGGTCGTCGAAACTGGAGAAGTGCGTTTCGCCCGCTCCGGCACGCCGCGCGACTTCTAGGAACGAAGCCAGGTGCACGCTGTCGTAACCGCGCAGCCGATACTGTTCCGCGAGGTCGCCGGCTGCTTGGCTGATGGCCCCAGTCACATCCAAGGTCAGGTAACTCAGCCAGTCCTTGTCGAGCACGCGTTTGATTGAAGTGAATGCGGCCGGCGGCAGCGCGCCTTCGCGTCGAAGCTTGGCCAGTGCCGAACGGGCTTCCGCGTAGGCAATGACAGAAGTGGCTACAATCCTCGCCCGGTCCACGAGGTCGCGCACAGCGTCGGCGCCGGGCTCGTCGACGTAGAGTTTCACCAGGCTGCTGGTATCCAGATAGAGCGTCATTGGCGCTCCTCAAGCACCAGGGCCGAGACACTCCGGCCGACAATACTGACGGGCCGCCGCGCCCCGATGGGCTTGCTCCCGTTCCAATGGGCCTGTCCCGTTTCGACCAGCGCGTTTGCCCAGGCCGTGTCAGAGGGCGCCTCGACGGGGCTGATCGTCGCGATGGAACGCCCTCGTCGGGTCACCAGCAGTCGAGTGCCGGAGCAGACCCGTTCCATGTGACGACTCAGATGGTTCTTGAGCTCGCGGATGCCAACTGTTTCCATCCAGCACCTCCGGGGGATGTGGCTACAATCCTAGCACGATGTGGCTACAAATCGGCAGAGAGGCAGGAAGGGGCTGCCAGAAGTCTGTTGGGTTGAGCGGGAACTCGAACTCGGCAGGCAGAGCCGCCGGAGTTCGAAACGTGTCCACGACAGGCAACCACACCCAGTGACACCTCGCGGCGCATTGCTTCCTGTTGTCTTTCCTCACCCCTGGCGAAACCCGGTGATGCTATTTCGCGAACAGGTTTTCGATTGTCGCCATAGGAAGGAACAAGCGGTTGGGAGGCGCGACCAGCGGGAGAAAGCCGTACTTCAAGTAATAGCGAGCGGCGCCTTCGTCTTTGGCGTCTACCACGACCGCGAAGGAAGCCACTGAGTTGCTGTGTTGCAGCGCTCGGTGGAGGGCATCCAGCAGCAGCAGTTCGCCTAAACCTTGTCCCCGGTGCTGCAGACTAATCGCCAACCTTCCGATCAGGGTCGCGGGGATGTCGGGATACCTGGGCAGTTTCCGTGCCAGTTCAGCGGGCAGATATCCGAGCCTGACGGTGACGGCGGAAAGCGTATAAAAGCCGGCCACCACGCGGCTGTCTGAAGTCAGCACGAAGACGGCCGCCACACGCCGTTCCATGTCCTGCCGCGCTTGTTGTTGCAGATATCGATCCAGGGGGGCGACAGCACACGAAAATGCCGCCCGGTCGTGTGATGGACCGAGCGGCTCGACTCGATATGGGGAACGATCGACTGTCATATGGTCCTACGGCTGCGGTAGCGGGCGGCCGCAGCGCGTAACCGCGGAACGGGGCGGGGAGGATTCAACAGGGCGCTCACGAACGCTTCGCGGTCTTGCTCGGTCAGCCGCAGGTTTTCATGCGCCTCGATGGCCGCAGTAGCCGCCTGGGTGGCGCTCGCTACAATGAAGTCCGTCAGCGAAGTGCCGCGAATGCTCGCCGCGTACGCGAGGCGCCGTTTCAAATCCGGCTCGATGCGGGCTTCAAGACGTTCACCCCTCGATGCCCGCCCGCTGGTGCGCTTTCGCAGTGTCATGAACAGCATTGTACGGCAGGTGGCCGTACAAATCAACCATTCGCAAGCGGGCCTTTGCCGCAATAAGGAAACAGCCGGCGAGGCGGGCAACCGGTCGCCGGAGCTGCAAGAGGTCGGAAAGCAAACAACGCCTGTGGCTGCCTGCTGGCGAGTACAATGCTTAGCGCAGCACCATCACGACGCCATGAACCCCAGAATCGCGTGGATCTCGTTCTTGATTGTTTTGTGGCTGGCATGCGGCAGCATGCCGGCCCAGCAGCGCCCGGATGCCGCCAGCCCGGCCGCCGGGCCGAGGGTGACCGACGACGACCTGTTCGCCGGCCTGGACCTTGCCCGGCCGGGACTCGAGGCGGTCGCCGCGGCGGCCGCCAACAGCGACAGGGCGGCGGCCAAACATGCTCTGGCCGAGTACTACCGCCACCGCAGAAAGCCGGTCTGTCACATTGCTCTGGGCGAGAAGGCCGACCCCAAGCCTGCCAGTCCCGACTTGGCCCGCGCCGAGCGCGCCCTGCGCCACGAGTTTGAGAGCATCGGCTACCCGCACACTTTCGGCTCCGCCATTGACTGGCACTACGACAAGACCGCGGAGCCGGGCGGCAAGTACGCGCCCAATAACGAGTGGACCTGGCAACTGAACCGCCACCCCGAGTGGCTGGCCCTGTCACGCGCCTACCGCGACACCTGGGACGAGAAGTATGCCAGGGAGTTCGTGGCGCAGATGACCGGCTGGGCCCGCGACTGCCCCATGCCCGATAATGCGGCGAACGTGCCGCGGTCGGCCTGGCGCACTATCGAGACCGGCATCCGCGCTTCTCTGATCTGGCCCGAGCTGTGGTACCGGTTCGTTCCCTCGCCGTCGATGACCGATGAGGCGCTGATCACTTTCCTCAAGGCCTACATCGATCACGCCCGCCACCTGATGGCCTGGCACACCAGCGGCAACTGGCTGGCGATGGAGGGGAATGGATTGTTTCACGTCGGGGTGCTGTTCCCGGAATTTAAGGCCGCCAAAGCCTGGCGCGACACCGCCGGAAAATGGATCTACGCCGAACTGGACAACCAGGTATACCCCGACGGGGTGCAAATCGAACTGTCCAGCTCGTATCACCACGTCAGCCTCAGCAACTTCTTAGGGTTCTACAAAATCGCCAAACTCAACGACACTCCTCTGCCGGCGGACTTCCTCCAGCGGCTGGAGAAGATGTACGACTTCGACGTGTACGGCGCCATGCCCGACCGCCGCCTCCCCGGCGTCCAGGACGGCAGTTACCACGACGTGCGCAACGCGCTCCAGGAGGCAGCCGGGCTGTTTCCCGGCCGGCAGGATTTTCGCTGGTACGCCGGCGAGGGCAAGGAGGGCCGGCCCCCGGCCGAGACCAGCCATGCCTTCCCCTATGCCGGTTACTACGTGATGCGCTCGGGCTGGGAAGCGGACGCGCGCTGGCTGTGGTTCGACGGCGGCCCGTTCGGATACGGGCACCAGCACGAAGACAAGCTCCAGATCATCGTGGCCGCCTACGGTAAGCGCTTTCTGGTGGACCCGGGCAACTTCGCCTATGAGCGCTCGAAATGGCGCTCCTACTTCATCGATTCGCCCAGCCACAACGTGGTGCTGGTGGACGGCCAGCCACAGCGCCGCCGCGGCCAACCGCGCGACTCCTACGTGGTCAGGCAGCCGCTTCCGCACGTCTGGGTCAGCGAGCCGGCGTTCGACTATGCCGAGGCAACGTTCGACGAGGACTTCGGCGGGGCAGTGAAGCGCGGCGTCACGCACACCCGCGCAGTGTTGTTCATCAAGCCTGATTTCTGGGTAGTTCTCGATACGCTCACCGCGAAAGACGGCAAGGAGCACACCTACGACGCGCTGTTCCACTTCGATGCGCGTGTGAAACCCGATGGCCTGCGGCTGGTCACGCAAGACGCGGGGGAGGCGAACCTTACTGTAGCCGCGCGGCCCGATCCGGGCGTGTCACTGAAGGTCATCGAGGGCCAGGAAGATCCCGTGCAGGGCTGGCTGCCGGGGCGGCGGAGCAGCGTGCGTCCGGCGCCGGTCGGCATCTACACCAGGCGCGCCGCGACGACCAATCTGCTGTACGTCCTTGCCCCGGCGCCCAAGGGCGCATCGGACCCGCTGAAGTCGATCGAGCCGCTCGACAACGATCCGGCCGCCGCGCGCATCGCATTTACCGATGGCCGCATCTATGAGGTGCGCTTCCGGCCGGGCAAGCCCGCCGCGTGGCAGCGTTCGCGCTGAGAAAAGTCCGTCCAAACGAATGCGGATGAAGTAGTGTGATACCGGCTCACCGTGCCGAAAAGGCAGGACACGCCCCGGCCTCAATAGAAGGAGTGGAACAGTGCAGAACAGAAGAGCATTCCTGATAAGTTCGGCGGCGACGGCGGCGATGTCGCGCTCCGCCGTCGGCGCCAATGACAGAATTCAGATCGGAGTGATTGGGGTCGGCGTGCGCGGGGAGCACATGCAGGGCGTCATGGGAGCGAACCCCGACTGCGCCGTCGTAGCCGTCTGTGACGTCTTCCAGCCCACTCGAGAGAAGGTGGCCGCCAAGATCGGAGGGAATGTCGCCACCTACGTGGACTACCGAAAGCTGCTGGACCGCAAGGACATCGATGCCGTGCTGATTGCCGCGCCGGACCACTGGCACGGGCCGATGCTTATCGATGCCTGCGCTGCCGGCAAAGACGTCTATTGCGAGAAGCCGCTGACTCACCAGATCGAAATGGGCTGGAAGATGATCGAGGCGGTCCAAAAGCACAGGCGCGTCGTCCAGATCGGGCTCCAGCAGCGGCACTGGAAACAGTTCCAGGAGTGCGCGGAGATGGTCCAGGGAGGGAAGATCGGGCAGGTCTATCACGCCGGACTGCACTGGGACGGCGCTTACACCAGGCCTCCCGAGCCGCCCGAGCAGCCGCCCGAGGGCCTGGATTGGGAGCTCTTCCAAGGCCCCGCTGAGCGCCGCCCGTACACTCCCAGCCGCCAAAGGCGCTGGCGCGCCTACTACGATTACGCCGGCGGTATCCTGACCGACCAAGGCGTCCATGTCGCGGACATCGCGCGTTGGTACCTGGGCGCCGGGGTGCCGCTTACGGCCGGCGGCTCCGGCCAATACGTCGCCGTGCCATGCCCGGAAAAAGACCAGTTGCCGGACGCCATTGTCGTCTCCTGGCAGTACGACAAGTTCGTCATGTCATTCTCCAACCGCTCCATGCCGAATCCCGACTACACGGACCAGGGCAACTACTTCATCGGCACCGGAGGCGCGCTGCACGTGAACCGCGCCGCATACAACCTGCGGCCGGCGCCTCCGCGGCCAGGTTCCGGCGGGCAGAAGCCGCCCGCCTTCGAGCCGATCAACGTGCCACGCAAAGGACTCGGTTTGGATGCCGACAAGGCGCACGCCCGCGAGTTTTTGGATTGCGTAAAGTCCAGGAATAAGCCAACCGCTGATGTCGAGACGGGATTCTATTCCACGCTGCCGTTGCTGATGGGCGTGCTGGCCATACGCTATGGCAGAACGTTCGCCTGGGACGGCAGGGCCGCGAAGGCGGTGTAGCGAACGACCCGCAGAGAGTGTCGCCGTCCGGAACCGGGAACCCGCCAGCCTGGAACTTTGTTACAATCGGAAGCGATGAGCGCGCGGGCGGAGGAGTTCCGGGACAGGATTCGCACCCACGTCGTGGTGGCGGACGGGGCCATGGGTACCATGCTGTACTCCAAGGGTATCTTCATCAACCGCTGCTTCGACGAGTTGAACCTGTCGGCGCCCGCGCTGGTGAAGGAAATCCACGACAGTTACATCCAGGCGGGCGCCGAAATCATCGAGAGCAACACGTTCGGTGCCAATGCTTATCGCCTGGCGCCCTACGGCCTGGTGGAGAAGCTGGCGGACATCAATCGCGCGGGGGTTCGAGTGGCGCGCGAGTCGGCCGGAGAGAACGCCTGGGTGGCCGGCTCGGTGGGGCCGCTAGGCGTGCGCATCGAGCCGCTGGGGCCAACCTCCTTCCAGGAAGCGCGCGCGGCCTTCAAGCAGCAGGTGACGGCACTGGCCGACTCCGGCGTGGACTTGATCATGCTCGAGACCTTCGGCGACCTGAACGAGATCCGCGAGGCCATCCTTGCCACCCACGAGGCTTGCGACCTGCCCGTGGTGGCCCAGATGACGGTGGACGACGACGGCAACGCCTTGTTCGGCGCCAGCCCCGAGGTGTTCGCGCGGCGGCTGGAGGAATGGGGCGCCGACGCCATCGGCATGAACTGCTCAGTGGGGCCCAAGGTGGCCGTCGAGGTCCTGGAGCGGATGATTAAGGTGACCGACCGGCCCCTGGCGGTGCAGCCCAACGCCGGCAAGCCCATGATTGTGGACGGGCGCAGCGTCTACCTCTGCTCGCCCGAATACCTGGCGCAGTACGCCCGGCGGTACATTCAGGCCGGAGCAAAGATTATTGGCGGCTGCTGCGGAACCACCCCGGAGCACATCAAGCTGCTGAAGAACGAGGTGCGGTCGCTGCAGCCGGCGCACGCCGGGCTGCGGGTGGCGGTCGCGGTCGAGGACCAGCCCAAGCTGCTGCCCCCCATCCCCAGCGAGCGCAAATCGCGGTTGGGCGCAAAGCTGGCGACCGGTTTTTTTCCTGTGTTCGTGGAAATCCTGCCGCCGCGCGGGTCCGACCCGTCAAGAGAGATCGAGGGCGCGCGGCTTTGTTCCGCCAACGGCGTCGATGGCATCAACATCCCCGACGGGCCGCGTGCCAGCGCCCGCATGAGCGCGCAGGCGCTCGCCTACCTGATCCAGCAGCAGGCGGGAATCGAGGCGGTGCTGCACTACTGCTGCCGCGACCGCAACATCATCAGCATGCAGTCGGACCTGCTGGGCATCTACGCCCTCGGCATCCGCAACCTGATCATCATTACCGGCGATCCGCCCCGCTTGGGCAACTACCCCGACGCCACGGCGGTGTTCGACGTGGATTCCATCGGGCTGACGAATATAGTGGCCAACCTCAACAAGGGGCTGGACCTGGGCGGCAACCCCATCGGCTCGCAAACGGGTTTCCTGATCGGCGTGGGCGCCAACCCCGGCGCGGTGAACATGGTGGAGGAGCTGCGCCGCCTGCGCTGGAAAATCGAGGCCGGCGCCGAGTATATTGTCACCCAGCCGGTGTTCGACCTGGATCAACTCGAAGCGCTGGTGAAGTTCGTCGAGCCGTACCGCGTGCCGGTCATCGCCGGCATCTGGCCGCTGCTCAGCTACCGCAACGCGGAGTTCATGGTCAACGAGTTGCGCGTGGCGGTGCCGGAAGCCTTCCTGGAGCGCATGCGCAAGGCCGAATCGGCCGAAGCGGCGCGGGCCGAAGGCGTGGCCATCGCCCAGGAGATGCTGGGCCGCGCGCGCCACGTTGCCCAGGGCGCGCAGTTGAGCGCGCCGTTCAGCCGCTATAGCATGGCCATCGAGGTCATGCAGGTGCTGGGCCAAAGACAGTTATGAGTTAAGAGTTATGAGTTGTGAATTGTCAGTCTGAATTCATGACTTATAATTCATGATTTTCACTATGCCGGAAGAAACCGCAAAACCACCCGAGTCGTTTGAGTCCTGCCTGGACAGGCTGGAGAAGATCGTCAAGGAACTGGAGAACGGCAACCTGGCGCTGGAACGGGCGCTGGAACTGTTTGAAGAGGGCATGAAGCTGTCGGAGAATTGCAGGCGGCAACTGGACAGCGCCGAGGGCCGCATGGAAATGCTGGTGCGGAAGGCCGACGGCCGTGTAGCCACCGAGCCGTTGCGGCTGGGCGACGAGGGCGAGAAACAATGAGCGCGCCCGCCGTGGCCCTCAAGGAATTCCTCCGCCAACGCCGGCAAATCGTGGATGCGCGGCTGGAGCAGTTGTTGCCCGCCGCCGGCGAGCGCCCCGAGAACGTCCACCGCGCCATGCGGCACAGCGTGTTTGCCGGCGGCAAGCGCATCCGGCCCATCCTCTGCCTGGAAGCCGCCGACGTTTCAAGTAATTGCGGATTGCGGATTGCGGATTGCGGATTTCAAGCAGCGCCTGCAATCCGCAATCCGCAATCCGAAATCCGCAATTCTCCTGGCGTTTTGGATGTGGCTTGTGCTTTGGAGATGATTCACAGCTACTCGTTGATCCACGACGATCTTCCGGCGCTGGACAACGATGACTTCCGCCGCGGTGTGCCCACCTGCCACAAGGCCTTTGGGGAAGCCATCGCCATCCTGGCGGGCGACGCGCTGCTGACGCTGGCCTTCGAGGTGCTGGCCCGCAATGGTCCGGCCGAGCCTGACCGGCGGCTGGCCATCCTGGCCGAGGTGGCGCATGCCGCCGGGACACTGGAAGGGATGATCGGCGGGCAGGTGGTGGACATCGAATCCGAGCGGCGCGCCGTCGATGGCGAGGCGGTCCAGTACATCCACCGGGCGAAGACCGCCGCCATGATTCGCGCGGCGGTGCGCAGCGGGGCCATCGCCGGCGGCGCCGGCGAACAGCCACTGGCGGCGCTGACCGAATACGGCGCGCGTATCGGACTGGCCTTCCAGATCGTGGACGACATCCTGGATGTCGAAAGCTCCACCGAGAGCCTGGGCAAAACGGCGGGCAAGGATGCCGCCCAGCAGAAAGCCACCTACCCCTCCGTGTACGGCCTGGCGCGCTCCCGCGAGCTTGCCGCGGAGACCATCGAGCAGGCGATTCAGGCGCTGGAACCGTTCGGTGAGCGCGGCCGCTGGTTGCGCGAGATTGCCGTTTATCTGCGCGACCGCAAAAATTAGCCGAGGCTTGAACCACAAAGACACAAAGGCCACCAGGGTCCACGAAGTCCTTCTTGTTGGCTCTTTGTGTCCTTCGTGCCTTTGTGGTTCAATTCTTCAAGGTTGAAGCAGCGAATCGACAAGCTATTGGTGGAGCGGGGGCTGGCCGAGACGCGCCAAAAGGCCCAGGCGCTCATCATGGCCGGGCAGGTGCTCGTCAATGAACGAAAAGTCGAGAAGCCCGGAGCGATGGTGAGCGCGGAAGCGGCGGTGCGGCTGCTGGGCGAGCCGCCGCGCTACGCCAGCCGCGGCGGCTTGAAGCTGGAAGGCGCGCTTGACACCTTCGGCATCCGCGCGGAGGGCAAGGTCTGCCTGGACATCGGCGCCTCGACCGGCGGCTTCACGGATTGCCTGCTGCAGCGGGGCGCCGTCCGCGTGTACGCGGTGGACGTCGGCGCCGGCCAGCTCGACTGGCGCCTGCGCAGCGACGCCCGCGTGGTGCTCCGCGAGAAGCTCAACGCGCGCTATCTCTCCCCGCAGGACATCGGCGAGGCGGTGGATTTTGTTTGCGTCGATGTTTCGTTCATTTCTGCTACGCTTATCGTGCCGCGCCTGCCCGCCGTGATGAAGCCGGGCGGCGAGGCCGTGGTGCTGGTGAAGCCGCAGTTCGAGGCGGGCCGCGGGCAGGTGGGCAAGGGGGGCATTGTGCGCGACCCCGAGCTGCAGGCCCGGGCCGTCGAGAAGGTGCGCGCCGCCGCCCGGGCCGCGGGCCTTCGGCCGGCCGGCGTGGTCCCCAGCCCCATTGCCGGCATGGAGGGCAACCAGGAGTTCTTGCTGTATCTGTTGAACCACAAAGACCCAAAGGACACCAAGAACCACTAAGAAGTTCTTTGTGCCCTTTGTGATCTTTGTGCCTTTGTGGTTGAGATGATCAAGACCGTCGGAATTATTTCCAAGCCGAAGAAGCCGGAACTGCGGCAGGTGGTTCCGGCGTTGCGCCAATGGCTGTCGGAGCGCGGCCTGGAAGTGCTGCTGGACCGGGAGACGGGCCTGTCCATCGAGCCTGCCGAGAGCGGGACGCCGCGCAGCGAGCTGGCCGCGCGCGTGGACCTGGCGGTGGTGCTGGGCGGTGACGGAACGCTGCTCTCGGCCGCCCGCGCCATCGGCGCGCGGGATATACCGGTGCTGGCCGTCAACCTCGGCAGCCTCGGGTTTCTCACCTCCGTCACGCTCGAGGAGTTGTACGCCGCGCTGGAGCAGGTGCTGGCCGGGCGCTACTCCGTGAATGCCCGGCGCAAGCTGCGGGTCGAAGTGCGGCGCGAGACCGGCCTGGGGGAGCCGGAGACCGTCGCCTGCTACCACGCGCTGAACGACGCCGTGCTCAACAAGGCGGCCATCGCCCGCATTTTGGATTTCGACGCCTTCCTGGACGGCGAGTTCGTTTGCACCTTTAAGGCCGACGGCCTGATCATGGCCACGCCCACCGGCTCCACCGCCTATTCGCTGGCCGCCGGCGGGCCCATCGTTCTGCCGGCGGTGGACGCCGTGCTGATCACCCCCATCGCCTCCCACACGCTCACCAACCGGCCGCTGGTTGTTCCCGGCGATTCCACCATCGAGGTGGTCGTCAAGTCGGAAGAAGAGACCGTGTTCCTGACTGTCGATGGGCAGGTGGGCCTCTCCATCCAGCACAACGACCGCGTCGTTTGCCGTCTCTCGCCGGAAACCGTGCGCCTGGTCCGCGCCCCGGGCAAGAGCTATTTCGAAGTGCTCCGCAGCAAATTGAAATGGGGCCAACGCTGATGGAAGGTCCAAAGTCTGGAGTCCAAAGTCCAAAGTCGTGGCCGGCGATCGTTTTGGACCTTGGACTTTGGACCTTGGACCTCCTGCGGCGAAGCCTGACCGCGCAGATCATGCTGGCGATGGCGGCCGGCATAGCGTTCGGCTGGGGGGCGCCCGGCCCGGCGCGCGCCGTCAAGCCGCTGGGCGACGTATTCGTGCGCCTGGTGCTGATGATCGTCGCGCCGCTGATCTTCGCCATGCTGGCGGTCGGCACCGCGCGGTGCGGCGACTTCCGCAAGGTCGGCCGGATGGGCCTGCGCACGGCCGCCTTTTTCCTGGCGGCCACGCTGTTGTCCACGCTGGTCGGCCTGCTGCTGGCCCTGGCGCTGCGCCCGGGACTCGCCGTGCGCCTGGGGAATGTAGGCGCCGCTCCGGCCGAGTTCCTCCGCCGTCCCGATGCCCAGCTTCCGTTCATTCTCCGCCTGGTGCCCAGCAGCGTTGTGGACGCCATGGCCCGGGGCGACATCCTGCAGATCGTGGTCTTCGCGGTCCTGTTCGGGATGGCATTGCTGGCCGCCGGCGATCGCGGCCGCCCCATTTTCGCGTTGCTCGAAAGCCTGGTCGAAGTCCTGTTCCGCCTGACGCGCTACGTCATGTACTTCGCCCCGGTGGGCGTATTCGGGGCCGTGGCGGCCATTGTGGGGACCCAGGGCATCGCGGCGCTGAAGCCCTTCGCGGTTTTCATCGCCGAGGTGGTGGCGGCGCAGGCCCTTATCCTCCTTGTGGTTTTTCCGGTGCTGGGCCGGCTGGGCGGCGTCCCGTTTTTCTCGCTGCTCCGCGCCGTGCGCACGCCCCTGCTCATCGCTTTCTCCATGACCACCAGCATCCCGGCGCTGCCGAAGACCTTCGAGTGCCTGGAAGCATTCGGCATCCGCCGCGAGGTCGCCGCCTTCGTCGTGCCGGCGGGCCTGAGTTTCAGCTTAAACGGTACACATGCCCACCTGGCTTTTTCCGCGCTCTTCCTGGCCCAGGCCTACGCGGTGCCCTTTGACTGGTGGAAGCTCGTTTTGCTGGTGCTGATGATTGGAGTAACCGCGAAAAGCGTTCCCCTGGTGCCGCGCGGCACTCTGCTGGTGCTGGCCTCCACGGTGGCGCCGTTCGGGATCCCGCTGGAAGCCATCGCCATCCTGATCGCCATCGACCAGTTGCCCGACATGGCGCGCACCTTCGTCAACCTTACCGGCCACTGCCTGGCCGCCGCCGTTGTCGATCGCTGGGAGACCATTCACCACAAAGACGCAAAGGACACGAAGTTCACAAAGGTTGCTTCGTGACTCTCTGTGTTCTTTGTGACTCTGTGGTGAGATCCTGCCATTAGGCAAGCAACGTCTGCGCGCGGATGAGTTGCTCCCGGACCCGCACGCCGTTGGGGCAGCGGACCGTGCATCCGGGGCAGGTCTCGCAGCGCACCGATCGCAGCGGCGCGGGCGCCTGCTCGAATTCCAGCCGGGCCTTCCGCATGTTCCCGTAACCCTCCGCATACATCAGGCAGCGCATGAAGTCGGAAACCGGCAATGCTTCCCTGCAGGAGCCTTCGCACCGCTGGCACATCCGGCAATAATACGGGCTGACGCGATCGAGGTGGGCGGCAAGAAGTTGCCGTTCGCCCTCGCTGAGCGCCTCCGAGGCGGTCTTCACGTTGCCTTCGAGATGCTCGAAAGTTGACATGATGACGGGCGAACTGTCGACCTGTTCGTTGCCAAGCACCCACTTGAGGGCCGCGGCGATGATCGCCTGGCGCCTGGCTTGCGTCTCGGGCGATTGCAGCCATGCTTGCCGTTCTTTCGGCACCGACGAAAGGCCGGCCATCAGGGGCTTCATGGCGATAATTCCCATACCGGCTTGATGGGCCTTGGTGATGTTCTCGGTCGTACCCGGCCAGGTAGCGAAGTTGCAGGTCACCATCAGCGCGGTGATGATCTCACGAACCTCCAGCACGCGCGGCAGGACCGCGCCGAAACCGTGCGTGCTCACCACGCAGGTCCTGATCTTGCCCGCTTGCCTGGCGCTGCGCACGCCTTCCAGTAACTCATCGCTGATTTCTTCTGGTTTCTGCTTGGCGATCAGGTACCACATGTCGAGGTAGTCGGTTCCGAAGTCGCGCAACTGGCTATCGAGTTGATCAAGCATCGCCTGGCGTGTCTTCTCGCTCGAACCGCCGGCCAGGACGGCTTGCTTGCGGATGGGTCTGAGGGCTTCACCGACAAGTTTGAAGTCCGTGAGCCCCCGGTTCGGCAGGGAGTTGAAATAGTTGATGCCAAGGTCGGCCGCTTTGCGGATGAGCTTGACATCGCGCGCCTCGGCGCAGCCAAACGCGAGACGGGTCACCTTCAGCCCCGATTTGCCCAGCGGCCCCGGTTTGTTCCAGGCCGGCGCCTGGGTGGACAAGCCCGCCGGCAAGCACAGCGAGGCCGCCAGAAACTCGCGCCGCGATAGATGGTCTGCCATAGCTCCTCCGTGGCCTTCATCTGTTTGCCATTTTACGCTGAAGCCGGTAGGCGGACAAGGTTAGACCGGGTAACGGTACGGTAAAGTAACGGTGTCTTCCGGTCGCAATTCCGCAATGCGGCAGGCAGGAATGCCTATCCTACCGCAAAACAAGGACACCAAGGCTGGGCGCCTTGGTGCCTTTGCTGTTGTGGAGGAAAGCCGTTAGAAGGTGAGCTTCAGGCCGAGGCGGAACTGCCGCTCGCTGATGGCGGCGGTGCTGCCGATCGTCGAGGTCACGGCCATGAAGTTGCTGGTATTGGTGATGGCGCCGGCGGCATCCCGGACCATCGCTGAAACCGAGGCGCCCGGGTTGCTGAAGCGCGGCGTATTGGTGAAGTTGTAACCCTCAAACCTGAACTCCGTCTTCAACCGCTCGGTCAGCTTGAAGTTCTTGAAAAAGCTGATGTCGGGGCGGATGAAGCCCGGGCCGTAAAGCGTGTTGCGGCCGCCGGTGCCGAGCCGGTACACGTTGGACGGCCGGCCCCAGTTGGGGTCGCGGAACGTGCTCACGTCGTAGAACGTGGTGCCCGGTCCGATCTGGCCGAGCTTCTTCGGCGTGCCGACGATGTCGGCCGTTTGGGTGCCGGTGCCCGGCATGTTCAGCGAAACGGTGGAGGCGGTGACCGTGAACGGCATGCCTGTATACATGCTCAGCAGGCCGTTGATTTTCCAGCCGCCGAAGAGGTTATCGAGAATCGGATTCGAGATGTTGAATTTCTGTCCCTTACCGACGGGCAGATCGTACACCCAGGCCTGCACGAACATGTGCCGGCGGTCGTAGCCGGCCGGGGCGCGGTTGCGCCGCAGCATGGCCGGGTGGTTGGTCAGCGGCAAACCCACCCATCCGTTCTCATCGGCGTAGGCGATCGATTTGCTCCACGTATAAGAGGTCTTCAGGTAAAGTCCCTTGTAGCTGCGATTCAAGGTGGCCTGAAGCCCGTTGTAGTTGGCGTCGGCCCAGCCGTCCCACATGCTCATGCCGATGGTGCGGCCCTGGGTCGCATACAGCGGGCGACCGGCGTTGCCGCTGCCGGGCACCAGCGCCGCGTTGATGTCGCGGTCGATCAACTGGTGCACCATGTGGGTCCCCACATAGCCGATGCTGCCGGTCAACTGGACGGGCAACTGCCGCTCGATGGTGAAGTTCCAGGACTGGATGTAGCCGCGGTGCAGCAGGCCGCCCCACGGGCTGCGCGGGCCCATGTCCACGTCCTTGGGCAGGACCAGTTGGCCCTTGCTGACGTCGGGCAGCGGAACATCGGGAATGCCCTTGTCGATGGTATTGAAGTAGTCGTACTGCTCGGACGTCCAATTGGCGGTAATGGTGGCCGGGTACAGGCCGCGCAGGGGACGCGCAAAGGGCAGCGGGTCGGGACTCAGCCCGTACCCGGTGCGGACCACCGTCTTGGTGCCGAGGCGGTAGGCAATGCCGAGGCGCGGGGCAAACAACTTGTGGCTGACGGTGACGCCCGCGTCACCCGGCGTGTTGCCCAGGCCGCCGAAGTAGGCGATGTTGGTGGCCGGGTCCCAGCGCTCGATGCCGCGGTCGCCACGGTTCATCAGCGGATAGTACTCGTAGCGCAGGCCGAGGCTCACGGTCATGTTGCGGGTGGCCTGCCAGCGGTCGCGTACGTACCAACTCAACTGCCACTCCCGGGCCTTCATGTCGAAGAACTGCACGGAGTGACTGTAGGAGCCGACCAGGCCGAGCAACGCCGCTGCGTAGCTATTCGGCGTGCGCGCGGCGCCCCCCTTGATCATCGTCGCGCTTCCCGTGAATTCGATGTAGCCGCGCGGGTTGGCCGTTTCCGGCTGCCAGTGGTTCAGCGCGAAGCGGTTCATGTCGAAGCCCCAGCGGATTTCGTGCCCCCGCTTCACCTTGCTGAAGTTGGCGGTGTAGGTGTAGATGCGGTCGTTGCGGGTGACCGGCGACCAAGTTGGCTGGTATCCCCAGTTGCTGAAGCCGAAGCCGCCGATCGACGGCTGGTCGCCGTACCTCGGATCCTTGGCGAACTTTCCCTGGCCGTTGCTTCCCGGGATCTTCCAGATCTCGCTGTAGTTCTTTCCGTAATTGGGTCCTACCACCTCCTGGTCGAAGCGGCTGTAGCCAAACACGCCGTCCATCAGCAGCGTGGGGCTGAAGGTGTAGTTGAACCCGAACGAAGGCATCTTCACATGGGTCAGCCCGTTGCCCTGCGTGCCCAGCCCGCTGCCGGTCAGCTCCTTGAACGGGAACTTGCCGCTCACGTCCCCATCCATATGGCTGTACTTGCCCCAGATCAGCAGCTTGGCGCTGGCCGTCCAGTTCACCTTCAGGTCGTACTGGTTGCGGTCCAGCTTCCGCATGCCGGAGATGCCATAGTTGCCCGAGAGCCCCCAGGCGGGGTCCAGGACTGCCGCCTGGTTGGGTGCCTCGATCAGCTTCTGGAGGTTGTCAAAGACCGGGTTGAACCGCTCCCTGGGGACGATGTTGTTCGGGAACGGCCTCCGATTGCTGCCGTCCTTGTCGCCAGTCAGCGGGTCGTAGATGGTCGTTAGACCGGCCCACTTGCTGAAATCGCCCCGCCGCATCTCGTCGGGCGGGACCGAGTAGTTGTCGGACACGCCGACGTGTTCCATGGTCCGCTCGAAGCTGAAGAAGTAGAAAAGCTTGTTCTTCTTCACCGCGCCGCCGATAGTGCCGCCGGGCATGTTGCGGATGCTGAGCGGCTTGTCGCGGTACCAGAAGTAGGGGCGCGCGTACAGGTGCTGGTTGTCGTGGTACCAGAACGCGGTGCCGTGGATATCGTTGGTGCCCGACTTCGTAGTGACGGTAATAGCCGCGCCGCCGGCCATCCCCTGCTCGGCATCCAGAGAATTGGTGGCGATGTTGACCGTTTCAATCGACTCGACCGGCGGGTTCAGCAACGTGTGATGCGGCAGCCAGAGGTAGATATTGGTGGCGCCGTCCACGCGCGTGGTATTCGTATTGGGGTTCATCCCGTTGACGTTCGTGCGCAGCGAGCGCGACGGCGTATCGGTGATGTCGTTCTGATACAGAACTGGCGTGGCGCCCGGCACCGTCACCAGCAGTGACTGGTAATTCCGGTAGGCCAGCAGCGGCAGATTGGTCACCGCAGTCGTGCCCAGTTCTGTATGCACGTCGGCCTTGTCGGTGCTCAGCAGCGCCGCTTCGCCCGTCACGCTGATGGTTTCCGCCAGTGCCCCGACTTCCAGTTTCACGTCAATACGGCCGACGACGTTAATGATCACTTCCGCGCTCGTCTGGCTGAACGTTTTGAATCCGCTCGCCGTCACCTTCAGGGAGTAGGTGCCCGGCGGGATACTGACGATGGAGTAGCGGCCACCCTCGTCGGTGGTGGTTTCGCGGGTTAATCCCGTCTGGTTATTGGTGATGGTGACAGTTGCTTTTGGCACTACCGCGCCGGTCTGGTCAGTGACCGTGCCGACCAGCGAGCCGTATAGTACCTGCGCGTTCAGGCGCGGTACGGAAACGGACAGAAACAGCGCCATGGCCACGAGACACAGCACAACGCGAATCAGTCTCGGCGACATAACCTCCCCCTCCTTGTTGCTTGCTAGTTGTAGGGAAACAGTGTGGCCTGCAAATGATGCAGGCAGCGGGCCCCTGCCCGGATTGAGCCCTTGGATCTCACCCCCAAGCGAGACCACCTCCTGAGCGTGCTTCTACCCCCGCTGCACACCGCTGTCAAGCGTTTTCTTTGTGACCGCGTCCCTCGTGCCTTTGTGGTGAGGGTTATAGCGGGCGGAACATCTGCGGGTCGCCCGTGGGGCGGGGAAGATCGAAGTAGTGATCGATCCGGAAACTGTGCCAGTAGCCGATCCAGCGCGGGTCCTTTTCCAGGAAAGCACCCAGGCGGGCGACCATTTGTTTGTGCTGTGCCGCGTACTCCGGGTCGGTGGCCAGATTCTCGGCGTCCACCGCGTTCAGGTCGTATAGCTCATCGATGTCGGAAGACAGGTTGTAGGTGTAAAGGAAATGGCGGCCGTCGCGGCCGCGGGCCTGGGTGCCGCAGGCGAAGTTGACCCCCGTGTGCCAGCCGCATTCGAACAGCAAGTCGCGGTCCTCGACCGGCGGCTTCCCTTGCAGATGCGGGAGCAGGGACCTCCCGTCCAGCCGTTCCTCCGGCTCGATTCCTGTCACCGCCAGCAGGGTGGGCGCGATATCCAGGTGGCAAACCGGCTGATCGACGGTGTGCGGCCGCAGGCCCCAGCTTGCCGGCGGCTTGACGACCAGCGGGACCCGCAACACGTCGGGAAACAGGTACACACCTTTATCTACGACCGCCCGCCGCCCGTTCATCTCCCCATGGTCGGCGGTGAAAACAATCAGCGATTCGTCATAGAGGCCGCGTTCCTTGAGCGCCCCGATGAACGTGCCGATGGCGCGGTCCACCACCTCCATCTGCAGGGCATTCGCCACGCGGTAATCCCGGACAGTTTCCGGATCGTAAAGGCCCCAGGCCTTGCGGTAGAAGTCGTAGATCTTGGGCTCGCCCGGCGCAGGCCGCCAGTCGCGCGCGCGCACTTTTTCGTAGCTCTCAGGCAGGGCGAAGGCGGCGCGTAACTGCTTCTGGCGCTGCTCGAAGCCGGCCGGGATGCTGAATGGCTGGTGGGGATCGAAGAAGTCAATCTGGAGATAGATGGGCTCGGCCGAGTGAATTTCGGATTTCGGATTGCGGATTGCGGATTGCGAGCCAAGGGCCGCGTCGAGCTTGTCGATGGCGCGGCGGGCGAGGTGATGGCTGTACTGCGCCTCGATCGGGAACGGCTTGCCGTCGGCCTGCTCGATCCAGCCGCCGAGGCTGGCATAGGGAGTGCGGCGGTCCTGCTGCATTCCTCGGATTTCCTGGCGATAGCGCTGCGGCTGGACGCCCAGGAGGCGCAGGTCGGCCAGGTACAACTCATCGTCGTGGATGGGCGGCGCCCAACGGTCCCAGGCATTGTCGTTCTCGTCGAAGGCGTCCATGAACTTCTGCGTGCCCAGGTGCCCCTTGCCCACGTGCTTGGTCTTGTAGCCGGTGGCTTTCAGATATTCCTGAAAGATGACGTCGCCGGGCCGCAGGATGGTCTCGTGGCCGTCATGGGCGCGCTCGCCGTTGGCCGTGATGTAGGTGTAGCGGCCGGTGGCCAGGGCCGCGCGGGCCGGCGCGCAGAGCGGGCTGGCGCAGAAAGCATTGTGAAACGCCGTGCTGGCGGCAGCCAGTGACCGGATGGCGGGCAGGTCCATCTCGCGCCACAGCGACCGGGACGGGTGCCAGTGGTCCGGCGACACCATGTCGATGGTGATCAGAAAAATGTTCGGCCGCTTATCAGTGGCACGGGTGCGGAAGGGGTGCGTGCCGGCCTTGCGGTTAATGAAGCGCAATCCGGCCGGCGCTTCCTGCGCCTCGATCCGTCGCGCGATTTGGGATGCCAGAGCGGACGCACCCGCCAGCCCGAGAAAGTCTCTGCGGTTCATGGCCTTAAATCTAACCACCAAGACACGAAGACACCAAGACCTTTGTGTCTTGGTGCCTTGGTGGTTCCCGAGACTAGAACGTGAAGCGGAGCATCAGGCGCACCGAGCGGCGGTTGTCGATGTTCTCCTGCCGGTAGCTCTGCCAGACGCGCCCGAAATCGGGGTTCGGCGAGAACACCTTGATGGGCAGCAGCTTGCCCGTCTTCTGATCCACCTCGATGCTGAAGCTGCCCAGCCAGGCCATCAGGTAATCGGTGGGGGACAGCAGCGGGTGGTTGAAGAGGTTGTCAAAGACGGCGCCGAGGTTGGCCCTCAGCCGCTCGGTCACCCGGAAGTTCTTGCGGACCGAAAGGTTGGCGGCCCAGGTGCCGGGACCATCGAGGATGTTGCGCTTGGCAACCTGGGGATTGTCCAGCACGTCGGCGCCAACCGTGGGAAGGCCAAAGGCAGCGGTGTTCCAGATTTTGTCGCCGCTGACTCCCTTCTTCCAATCACCGACCACCAGCGGCCGGTAAGAGTTGCCGCTGTCGCCGAAGCCGCCGACGGCGTCGGTGAACTCGGTGGCCATGTTGCCGGGATACACGCCGTTGCCGCTGCAGTTGTCGCATTGCCAGTAAGGCGTGAAGCCGGTGCCGCTCTTGGCGAACATCTGCGAGCTGAGCTGCCAGCCGCCGGCCATATGGTCGAGCCACTTCGGCATTTTGGCGCCGAACTGCCGGCCTCGGCCGAACGGCAGGTCGTAGGTACCGTAGGCCACGAAGCGGTGGCGCGAGATGTAGGCATCGCGCGCGTAGTCGTTGTGCGGCTTCCATTGGTTGTAGAGCGTGCCGCCCAGGCTCGAATTGCCGGTGTCCAAACCGTCGGCCTTCTGGCTGAGCAGCGTGTAAACGGCGTTGAACATCAGTCCCTTGGCATAGCGCCGGTTCAACTCGAGCTGCATGGCGTGCGAGCGGCCGGTGCCGAAGTTCTCGTAGCTGCCCATGTAGGAATTCAGCAGTGGAAACGGCAGGCGGGCGCGATCGGCGGCGGAGATGCCACAGTCGCCGTTGTTGAGCGGGTCGCAGGGCGTGACGCCGTCGCCGTAGACCGTAGTGCCGAAGGGGATGTCGTTCGGCGCCAGCGCGTTCAGGTCGCGGCCGGCGATCAGGCCGCTCATCTGCGTCCCCAGGTAGGAGGCGCGCACTCCCATGTTCTTGCCGATCTCCCGCTCCACGGTGATGTTGTACTGGTCGATGCGCGGCGACTGGATATCCATGGGGATGACGTTGACCGCGCCGGGCGCGCCGGTCAGCGAGCTGAGGGCGCCGCCGGTCAACGGCGTGTAACCGTGCGTGGCGCCGGGCCACCCTGACAGCGGGGCCGGGTTCGGCGAGCCGGCGCACGGCGGCGTGGTGCAGTTGTTCTTGGTGCGGCCCTGGTTGAACTGGTTGGTGGCCATGGCGTCGCGCATGCCTTGCGCCGCCGAGGTCGGGTAGAAGAAACCGTAGCCGCCGCGCAGCACCGTCCTGGTGTTCAGCCGGTACGCAAGCCCCAGCCGCGGCGCGATGTTGTTCTTGTCCGTGTTCACCAAGGCGCGGCCGAGCCCCGCCTGCTTCGCCAGCACCAGTCCGTAGGTGAGCATGCGGGGGTCCACGCTGTTGGCGATGGTGGAACTGGGAACAATGAACCGCCCTTTGTTGCCGGCGGCGCTGTTTGTGTTGGGGTCGAAGTTAGCGAGCATGTCGTGGGCCTCAACGAACGGCGTGATCAGCTCGTAGCGGAGGCCCAGGTACAGGGTCAGGCGCGGGTGGATGCGGAAGTCATCCTGGACGAACATCCCGTGTTCCCGGTTCATGACGTCCATCGAGTCGCGCGCCACCGGAACGTAGCTGACGCTGTTGGGCGGCAGACCCATCAGGAAGCGGACCATGGGGTTGATATCGCTGCCGGAATAGGTGATCAAACCGCGGGTGCGGCCGCGCATCTTGCTGAAGCCATCCACGGCGCGGCTGCGCACCAGGTCGTAGCCCGCGCGGATCGAATGCTTCCTCCTGACCCAGCTCAGCGTGTCGCCGAAGGTGGCCAGCGACTGGTTGAGCGGGCGGTCCACGTTGCGCCCGCCGTCCGGGAACGCGGTCCAGAGGCTTCCGAAATTGATGGCCGGTTGTCCGTGACGGTCCAATTGGGAGGCGCCGACGATCGACGCATAGGCATTCACATCGCTCTGGTCGAAGCCGATATTGGTCAGGAACTGGCCCAGCGTGTTCCTGGACGTGCGGTAGTCATTCTGGCGGTTGAAGCCGCCCCGTGCCTCGTTGATCAAGTTCGAGGAGAACACGTGCGTCCAGGACAGCGAGACGGTGTGATTGCGGCGTTGCCGGTCGCCCATTCCAACCGCCGGGTTGGTGTCGGTGCCGCTGATCTTGAAGCCGCCGTCAAAGCGCTGCACGTTGTACACGCCGTAGATCTTGTCCTGGCCGGAAAAATCGTGGTCGATGCGCAGCGTGGCCAGGTCTCGTTGCTCCAGGTTGGGCTGGTTCTGATAGAAATCGAGCAGGCGCCCGTTGGTGGTGTTGTAAGGGGCCGCCGGGCTCACGTTCGGGAAATACCCCGCGATCAGTTTGCCGACTACGGGATTCATCAGCCGTCGCGGGATGGTGACCAGCCGGGGCGTGCCGCTTACCGTTATGGTGTTGGCCGCCATCTCCTCCGGCGTCAGCGTCACGCCGGGCGGGACGACCGGCTTTCTGGAATCCGTGATTTTCGAGAAATCGCCGGCCAGCAGCGCCGGAGCCGGCACTCTCGTGCTCCGGAACCGCGCCGGGTAGGCGTTCCAGCGGTGCTCATAAGACGTCAGGAAGAAGGTGCGCTGCCGGCTGACAGGCAGGGGGCCGGCGAACGAGCCGCCCACTTCGTTCAGGTTGAAGAAAGGCGTGGGGAAACTGGGGACCGCGAAGGTGGGCGTGAAGTTGGCCTTGGCCACCTTGTCGCTGATGGTCCAGGCGGCCAGCGCCGAGTTCTTGTTGTTATAAAAAGCCGATCCGTGGTAGTCGCTGCCGCCGCGCTTGGTGCTGATGCGAATATTGGCGATGCCCGGATACTCGGCGGTGAAGTTGCTGGAGAGTACCGTGAGTTCGCCGATGGTTTCCAGCGACGGCTGACTGCCGGTCGGCTCACCGAACACGCCGCCGTTGGAGCGCTGCCCGTCCAGAGTAAAGGTGGCGCCGTAGCTCTGCGCCCCCAGGAACTTGTATCCGCCGCCATCCGCGCTGGGAGTGATGTTCGGGTTCATATAGAGGAAGTCGAGGATGTCGCGGCTGTCTCGCGGCAGATCGAGGATGGCCTGGGTGGTCAGCGTGGCGGCCAGCGTCGGCGTTTCGGTCTGGATGACCGGCGCCTCGGTGGTCACCGTGATCGTTTCCGTTACCGCGCTGGGCTCAAGCTTCGCGTCGGCGCGGGTGATCTCGCTGCCCCGCACCGTCACGTTGAGCACCTCGACCGCCTTGAAGCCCGAGAAGCTGATGTTCACCTTGTAGCCGCCCGGCTTCAGGTTCCCGGCTTCATAATTGCCGGTGCTGTCGGTGGCCAACTCCCGCTCCTGATTCGTTTCCAGGTCGGTCATTCGCACCTTCGCACCCGCGACCATGCCGCCCTGGGCGTCGGTCACCGTGCCGCGAATGGTTCCATACGTTGTCCCCTGACCAAGGGACGAGGTCGGGGTCAGCAACAGGATCACCGCCAAGGCGATGCCTGTAACGAATGCATTTCTGCGCATAGGGAACTTCCTTTCTCGCTCAAGATGCAAGGGAATGGTACACGAAAGGGAATGCCGTGGGGGACAGGGGCCGTCTCTGTCCCGCGGCTCTCTGTTGCCGGCGCGTATTTCATACCGCTCGCTGCCAGGGCGCCATCAGGAAACGGAAAAACCTCGCCCCAATGCGTTCCGAATCTACGCGGATACAGGCCGCTCTGTCAACCGGTCCGGCGTGCGCTCGGTCAGAGGCCTGTCACCACCAGGCCCGTTACCACGGTTCAGGCGGTGGCGCGGCCTTCCAGTTGATGGATGGAGACCGAGAAGGTGAACAGCGGTTTGGGTTGGCCGCGGCCCCAGCGGTTCACTTCCCACTTGGCGCGCAGGAACTTCACGGCGGGCCGCTCGGTCAAGTCCAGCATCAACTGATGCGCGCCGGTGTAGAACTTCTGGGTAAAGGCGGCCAGCGGGGCGGTCCCCCACTCGTTGCCATCCTCCGAGCCCCAGATGGAAACGCTGAGGGATTCCTGTTCGATGACGCGGCTGATTTCCAGGCTCACCAGGAAGCGCTGTCCGGCCGCGTCGCCCAGCGCAATCGCGGTGGCCTCGCCCTTGGCCTCCACCGTCTGCTCAGGAATGAGAAAAGTCTCCAGCATCAGGGGAGAATCTTACCACGGGAAGGTTGTAGAGGTGCTGGTTGCTGCGCCCCATTTCAGCTTGCTGTCGCGTTGCCGCAGTCGGCTTCCATCTCGATGCTGGCAGGCCTTCCCGCGGTCGGGCGCCTGGCGGCCCGGGTACTGGCCCAGGGCTGGCTGGCCCGCGTGCGTGCTACAATGGCCCCATGACGCAGCGAGCGCGAGAACTGCTGTGCGATGCGCTGGCCCTACCGTCGGAGGAGCGCGCGGACTTAGCCGCTGAGCTCATCGCCAGCCTGGACGGACCAGCCGGCGATCCGGCCGAGGTTGAGGCGGCCTGGGCAGCCGAAATCGAGAGGCGTGCGCGGCGGGTCCTCGATGGTGAATCGGCCGGTGAGCCCTGGGAAGAGACGTGCCGCCGCATCGCCGGTAGGCTGCCAAAGCGGTGAGCAAGCCGTTCCGCGTCGAGCGCGAAGCGGCCGACGAACTCGAAGAGGCCGCGCGATGGTACGAGGAGCGTCGCCCCGGCCTCGGCTCCGAGTTCCTGGATGCCGTCAACGTCACACGAGAACTGATTGCCCGGTGGCCTCACGCTGGCGCCCCGGTCCCTGGCGTGCCGAGTGACCTGCAGGTTCGCCGAGCCCCAGTTCAGGGATTCCCTTACCACATCGTCTACCTGGAGACTCCGTCCGCCATGCGAGTTCTCTCCTTTGCGCACGACCGACGGCGGCCGCGGTACTGGCGTTCTCGGATTGTCCGTTAGCCCCGGCCACGGATGCGCACCGGTGCAAGGCTTTTGAGGGAATGTCGCAGCGCCGCGGCGCCCCGACTGGTTCCATCCTCCGAGCCCCAGATGGACACACTGAGGGATTCCTGTTCGATGACGCGGCTTATTTCCAGGCTCACCAGGAAGCGCTGTCCGGCCGCGTCGCCCAGCGCAATCGCGGTGGCCTCGCCCTTGGCCTCCACCGTCTGCTCAGGAATGAGAAAAGTCTCCAGCATCAGGGGCAATCTTACCACGGGTCGAACTTGAGACCTCGCGCAGCCCTCTTCGCCGCACGTGCTTTCAACTCCAGTTTCATAGCTGCCTTCAGCGCCTTCTTCTGCTTGGCGCTCAGGCCGGATGCTTTGTCCTTTCCTGGACACTCGATCGCCTGGCAGCGAGCCCCTCCAGACGGTCAAGCGTGTCGGGGTACTTGCGAACGAGGAGAACAAGAGCGGCCGCTTGGGGATTGGGTTTTGCGCGGCCTTGTTCCCATTTTTCGAGAGTTCTTTCGTTGATCCGGAGTTTGCGCGCGAACACAGCTCTCGAACACCCAAGCCCCTCTCGCGTTTCCTTGATCAGCTTGGAGTCAACCTTCGGAAGCGGTCTTGGTTCGACCTTGTAGCTGCGAAGCGTGAGCTTGCCTGCGCGGTGGCCCTCCATTGCAGCCACGCCTTCCATCAGCTCATTGAAAACTCTCCTTCTTGCCATTACCGTGTCCTCCGCGAGCTGCCCCGGAGTGCAGCCCTCTTGATAGCGCGTGCCTTCACCTCCAGTTCGATCGCCGCCTTGAGCGCCTTCTTCTCTTTCGTGTCCAGGTCGGACGCTTCGTCTTTGCCGTATAGCGTCATGGGCCAGATCTGCTGGTCAGATTCGAAGTAGAAGTAAATAATCCGCAAACCGCCTCTTCGACCTCTGCCCCGCCGCGGGTCCGGCCAACGGACTTTCCGAAATCCACCCGTGCCAGGCATGACATCCCCAAGCTCCGGATTTCCGGCAAGCTCGGCCTGCAGTCGGAGATACTCGTCATCGTCCAGATATGCCGACACACGACGCGTGAAAGCCGGCGCCTCAATGAACTCCATTTCGAGTCTCAGTACGCCAATAGCGTACAAATCAGAGGGTACGCCATCAGCGTAGGATTGTCAAGGAAGCCGCCAGGAATTTGGCTGGTAAAACGGCAAAGAACACACCCAGACGAAACCGAGAGCTTGAGACCTGAGACCTGAGACCTGAGGGTTCCAGTCTCCGGTCTCAGGTCTCCGGCCTCAGGTCTAGTTCTTGATGGTCAGGTAGGCTTTGGCGTCCGGGCTGTTGTAGCCGGCGATGGTGGCCACCACCGCGTAATCGCCGTCGGCCAGAGTCGGCACCACGATGTTG
>Ga0315294_10000753_pt1 | contig 34983 bp, 26 predicted proteins | sample YL17G13_40_MG_FD_203626 | JGI IMG/M metagenome (GOLD analysis project Ga0315294, IMG submission 203626) | Sediment microbial communities from Yellowstone Lake, YNP, Wyoming, USA - YL17G13_40 | ecosystem: Environmental > Aquatic > Freshwater > Lake > Sediment | place: USA: Wyoming | collected...
CCATCGTGGACATCAACTGCCCTGAACCGAAGAAGCCCTACGAGAAGCCGAGCGTCGAGGCCTGCGAGGTAATGGAGCAGGCGGCCCTGTCGTGCCTGAAGCAGGTGTGTCCCAATCCCTGGATGACCGTGCAGATGGACTGCACCACCTGCGGGTACACGGATTCCTGACCGGAACAGACAAGGGGGCGTGATCCATGGCTAGGCGGATGAGGCGAGGCTTCATCGAGTTTGCGGGCGGGGCATTCGGCGAGGATCGGAAAGGGGCGAAGACCGGTCCCCGGGAGCAATCCCGCGAGGGATGGCGCCGGGAAGGCGGGAACGTCCTCGCGCGCACCGTCGAGCTTCCGACGCGCGGCGTCTGGTATGCGTGGCTGAAGGTGAGCTCGGGCGGCCCATGGCCGGCGGTGCTCACCTGGGATCTGGACGGCGTTCAGCCTCTCGTCAGCGCGCGCCGCGAGATCCTGGTCCAGCCCTGGGCGAAGTCGCAGTGGGTGAACCATACCCGGTTCCCGGGGTTCAAGATCGAGGTGCACGTGGACCAGCCCGGCCGGCACATACTTCGCTTCCACCGCGTCTCGGGATCGGTCCGGATCGAGAAGGTCCTGCTCACGCTGTTCCACTCCGCGAAGCGCCAGGGCGACGGGCTCGACATGACCGACGACCCCGGGGGCGGGCAGATGGAGTTCCCGAAAGGCCGGCTTGCCGCGTGCGGGGCCCGGGCGGGGTGGCGGCCGCCGGCGCCCCGGATCACGGGTACGGCTTACTACGTGGATTCCGCCAAGGGGAACGACGCGGCACGCGGGAGGACGCCCGCGACCGCATGGAAGACGCTCGATCCGGTCAACGCGCGGACGTTCCGGCCCGGGGACGCCATCCTGCTCCGGCGCGGCGGCCGGTGGAACCGGGGGCTGGCGCCCAAAGGGAACGGGACGAAGGAGCGGCCGATCACGATCGGGGCCTGGGGGAAGGGAGAGCGGCCGATCGTCAACGGAGTCGACCGGCCGGGGGTCCGCCTCTCCGACCAGAGCTGGTGGACGATCCAGGACGTGCAGGCGACGAGCAACCCCGAGTACAAGCGGTCGGGGATATCGGTCCGGGGCTCCGAGGGGAAGCCGAGGCCGAAGGGCATCCGGATCCTGAACTGCGTCGCGTTCGACACGGGGGCGCACGGGATCTCGGTAGGGGGCCCTGCCGGGTGCGACGGGGTCCTGGTCGAGAACTGCACGTCGTTCTGCAACCTCGGGGACGGCATCGAGCTGAGCGGCGCCACGGCGAAGTCGGGACGAAACTATTGTGTCCGGCGGTGCACGACCTGGTCGAATCCCGGGATGGCCGGGATCTGGATCAACGGCGCCGAGAACGGGCTGATCGAGGACTGCCTCGCGTACAACAACGCTTGCGTGAACATCTGGGTCTGGAACGCGACCAACATCACGATGCGGCGGTGCGAGGCGTTCCGGGGGCGGCCCCAGCGCGACGCGGCCGGGTTCGACATCGACTGGGGAAGCCAGGCCTGCACGATGGAGTACTGCTACGCGCACCACAACGAGGGCGACGGGTTCCTGCTCATGGGGAGCGGGAACATCGACTACCTCGGGTGCACGAAGAAGAGCACGTACAACGTCATGCGCTACTGCGTGGCGGAGGGTGGGTCGCCGATCGACATGGGCGAGACCTTCAACAACTGCCTCGTCTACAACAACGTCGGGGTCGCCGTGGGCAAGGGGGCGAACGCGTTCAAGGTGTTCGGGTGGCCCAACGACGCGCACAACGACGGCGGCGGGTGGCCCGAGAACACGCTGGTGACGAACAACATCTTCATCGCCACGGAGGGCGCTTCGGCCATGTACGTGGACGACTTGGGGGTCGGGCAGGGGAACGATTACGACGGCAACCTGCTCTGGCGCGTGAACTCGAAGGCGCCCCTGATCCGGTGGGGCGGCCGGTCGGCGGGCCCGGAGTTCTGGACCGGGAACGGGAAGAAGGGCACTTTCCCGCCCAAGGTCTACCGTAGTCTCGCGGACTTCCGGCAGGCCGAGGGGCTGGGGTGGCGGTCGGTCGAGGCGGACCCCGGGCTCGGGCGGGCCGGCGCCGGCGAATACGGGCGGCTCCCGCTGAACGGCTATCGCCTGCGGCCGGGGTCGCCCGCGATCGGGGCGGGACGGCGGATCGCTCTGTCGGCCGGGTGGCGGGCGGCGCGCCGGGCGTTCCTGACGGAGACCGGGGCGGAGGAATGGGGCATCCCGATGGAGCCCGCGGGCGTCCGCGACAACTCGTTGGACGCCCTCCGGGACTACGCCGGAAAGCGCCCGGGCAGCCGTCCGTCCCTGGGGGTCCGGGAACCCTAGATTCCGGGGGCCCGCGCCGGGGTCAGCCGGTCTTCAAGCCGGCGACCGGAATGCCTTCTTCAAGCAGATCGCCCCGGACGCGCATTCGCCGCAGATCGGCGAGCAGGGGGAGCCAGTAGGACCTTCCCCGGTCCTGGTGTTCCTGGGCAACGCCGTAGAGCCGGCGGGAAGCCTGCGCCAGTTGCCGCAGGGAAGGCGTGCCGCCCCGCCGCCAGAGGCCGTGCATCGTCCGGATGACCGGGGAAAGCGAGAGCTCCCGCGATCCGATTCGCGGTCCCCATTCCTCGATGACCTTCCACATGTCCTCCGGACGGAAGATGTTCCGCAATGCCCACCGGAGCACCCGGCGCGAGGGCGGCCCGCCGCGGCCGAGCCCGATCATGGCCAGTTTCGTGATGACCTCGTAGTCGGCCGGCCGGTTGGTCTTCTTCAGCTCCACGAGATCCTCCAGGGACACGACTGGAAGGCCGCCCCAGCGCGTTGGTATGCGCTCGGCCCGCCTGAAGGACGCCGCGAACCCGCCGACCCGGGGCGGTCGCCCCATGACGTCGAGATGCAGGACGTCCGATCCCCTGCCTGGAATGACGAAGTGGAAGCCGTGCCCGCGGCGAAGGTTCCGGACAGTCAGGGGCGGGGTGAGCTTGTGGACTCGAGCGCCGAGCCGGGCTAACGCCCGGATCAGGGCGCGGGTGTTGCGCCGGGTGGGCTCGATCCACAGGTCGAGATCCTCGGAGAAGAGGGCGGCGCCATAGATAACGGACGCCTGCCCGCTGATGACCAGGTAACGTACCCCGCGGGCGTCAAGAGAGCGGAAGAGGGAGCGCATCCTCCGGATCGCGGGGTTTCTTCAACGACCGCCTCATGCGCCAGGAACGCAGGAGCCTGGCACCGGGGGAAAGGGCGAGCCAGTGGCGCCTGAACGGATCGGTCTCGGCCTCCAGAAGCCATCCTTCGATCCGGTGCCGTCGGCCCGCTTTCGCCTTGCGTTTGGCCGCTTCCTTCCCAGTCATGCTTCGATGATAACAGGCCGGCTTCAGGGCGACCACACCTTCACGTAGTCGATTCGCATGTCGCCGGGCCAGGGGGTCGAAGAGTCCGGGTGGCCCGGCCACTTGCCCCCCACGGCCAGGTTCAGGATCAGCCACATGCGGTCGTTCGATCCCGCCGCCGCGTTGACCGCGTAGTGCTCGGTCATCACGTCGTTCACGTACCAGACGATGTCCGTGCTCGTCCACCGGAACCCGTAGGTCACGAACTCGCCGTGGATCGCGGGGGCGCCGTCCGCGGGCTCGTAAATGGCATGCAGTCCGCTTCCATCGGGGCGGGCCGCGCCCTCGACCCATTCGCACTTGGCCCCCGGGGCGTCCACGGGGTGCGGGTAGCCGTAGAGCCGGCCGGGAACGTCCGCGGCCTCGAGGATGTCCCACTCCGGCGGCCAGCGCTCCTCGGCGCTCGTCAGCCAGAACGCGGGCCAGAACCCCTTGCCAGGCGGGAGCTGGATCCGGGCCTCGAAGTAGCCGTGCCGGAACGGGGCACGCGAGACGATCACGCCCGAGCTGTACAGGGTCGCCGCCATATCGCCGCGCTTCGCGGGCTCGGCCCGAAGCGTGCACAGCCCCCCGCCGACGACGATCCCGTACGGGCGGTAGCGCTCTAGCTCGTCGTTGAGGTGGTCGGTGAAGCAGGTCAGGTGATCCAGCCACTTGCTCCGGTCGAGGCTGGCGGCGGAGAAGTCGTCGCTGAACACGAGTTGCCACCCGGGAGGGACGTGGAGTCCGACGGGGCCGGCGTAGTCGGGGGCCGGCGGGCCGGGCGGGGGAGCGGGCGGAGCCGGTTCGTCACCCCGGACGATCGAGAAGCCGGGAGCCGTTCCCCAGCCCGAAGTCTTCCGTTCGAACCCGGGGTTGGCGAGCAGGTTCCTTCCGCCGGGCTCGCCGCAGAAGAGATCGTCGAAGTAGGTGTTGCCGTCGTAGAACCCGGTGTCGCGCAGTTGGACGATCACCCGCGACAGGGTCGCGGTGTCGAACGCCGGGGTCGCGGCCTCGGACCATTCCGACGAGGACAGGAAGGTCGTGGACCCGAGCCACTTCCAGGAGGTGTCGAAGAGCGCGAGCTCGACCCGCTGGCCGCCGCCCCTGATCCAGGCCCTGAAGACGACCTTCCGATGCCGGGGGACTTCGACCTGCTGGGACGGTCCGCCCCAGACCGGCATTCCGGTCGCCGCGAGCCGGCACGAGAACTCTCCTCCGTGGGCGTTGGGCATCCCGGCGGCACTGGCCGGCATCACGGCGAGCGCGAGCGCAAGGGCGGGCCCCAACACGGGCCTACTCTCCCGTGACCCTGAGTTCGCCGACCGCGATGGAGCCCTTCATCCCTTCCGGGCGGCCGGAGACACCCGCGACGATTCCCTTCGCCGCCCGGCCGGTCGTGTCCCGGCGCATGAACGAGCATACGAGCCGGCCATCCAACCAGAGCTCGGCGCCTCCGTCGCGACACCCGGCCCGGAGGCGGAGCATTACCGAGTGGTCCCGGCCGGCCTTGAGACCCAAGTGCCCGGAGTCGATCTCGGGCCAGCCCGGGAGTCCCTGCCAGTCGACGTTGTCCTGCAGGAGCGCGTAGAGGGAGAGCTCCTTCCCGTGGCGGTAGACGCGCACCGCCGCAAGCTCACGGCCGCTTTCGTCCGAGACCGCGAGCAGGCTGAGGGCGTTGCCGCCGCCCTTGGCGTACTCGGGCAGGGAGAAATCCCGGGTCAGCCGGAACGTGAACCCGATGCAGACATCCTTCAGGCCCGGCGGCAGTTCCCGGGCGACCGGTTCGCCCGGACCGATCCGGTCCACGGCCAGGAGGGGATTGCCGACCCACGCGATCTTCCTCCGGGCCGGCGCCGGCGGCCGCGCGGGCGCGGGCGTTTCCCTGCGGGCCGTGCCGGTGAGGACGATCTGGCCGGAGTTCGGCAGGGCTCCGTACCGGACCACGCCATCCGACGCCCGCCGCACGCACTCCCCGCCCCGCTGGGTCACCAGACACCTCTTCCATTCCTTGGGGACCCGGGTCTCGAGCGTGAGTGGTGCGTCGTAGTAGCCGGGGTCGTCGGCGCAGGAAAGATCCAGCCTGATCTCGTCGCCGCTCGAGGCCACGACCGTGACCCGGGCCGAGTCCCGCTCGTGCACGTACTTGAAGACCTCGCCGCACGTCCCGTTCCATACCCGGTCCCGGTTCCTGCGGAGGTACGCGGCCAGCTCCTCGAAGGCTTCCGCGGTCGCGGTCAGCCATTCCGCGTGAGACCCCACGCCGTGGAACGCGATGCAATGGATGCCGCCGTCGGCCTCGGCCTCCTTGACGAATCCGACGAGCTCGCGGCCGGTCTTGCCGTCCCCGCCGTGATCAACGCCGCCCCCGCGGCCGCGCACGAGGCCGTACTTCTGCACGATGGCAGCGATCTGGTCGTTCGGGATCTTCCACGTCGTGGCCCCGCCCCGGAGGAACAGGAACGGCTTGCCCGCGCCCGGAGGGTTGACCGCCCGGACGATCCGGGCCGACTCGCCGATCTCCCATTCCGCCTCGTCGTACGAGCTCGCCCCGGTGTGGTTCATCGTGTGCGCGCACATTTCCATCCCCAATGCCTGCGCCCCTCCCTCCCACATCTCGATCCCGTAGCCGTACCGGCTGGTGGCGGGATTCACCCAGAACGAACCCACGAGTCCGTTCCTGGCCAGGAGCGGAATCACGTAGTCCACGTGGCTCCAGAGCGAGTCGTCGAACGCGAGCGTCACCGCAGACGCCTTCCCGTCGCGCCACCTGGCAATCGTGGTAGTGCCCGTTTCCGATGTCCCGTCTGCGCCCATGGCGATCCCTCCCGCAACGATCATTGCCGTCAGCTCGATCATGCCGCCCAGTATCCCACATGCCTGTCCGGAGCTATAATCGCGCGTCATGACGAGGAGAGCATGAGCGGAAAGGGCGGGAGTGGTATGGCGGCGGCCGCGGTCCTGAAGGCGCTCGGGGAGCCGAAGGCGTGGCACGGCCGGCCCCGGAAGTGGCGGGAGGCGATGGCCGCGTTCCCCCGGGGTCCGCTCCCGTTCCTGGACAAGGGACGGATCGCGGCCAAGTGCCGGGCGTCGGGGATCGCCGCGGACCGGGCTCCGCTCCTCGCAGCCGTCGCGGACGAGATCGCCCGGGATCCCGCCCTGCGCGCGTTCGCGTGGTACATGCACTGGCGCGTCTTCATGGCGCCGCGGACGGGCGTGTCGTGGGGCGGGCCGTCGCTCGGGAAGCGACTGGGGAAGCGCGCGGGACTCTTCTACCTCCTGCTCTCGCTCGACTTCGCCGCGGCGCTTCGCCGGTATCACGTCAAGCTCGGGTACCCGCGCGCGGTCACGGTCGAGACCCTCCAGGAGATCGCGTCCTACGAGGCCATGCACGTCGCCGGGTACGGGGTGCCCGGCATGTACTCCGGCATGTATTCCTGGCTTTCGAGCTACCTGGTCGCCCCCTTCGTCCGGCTCGGCCGGTTCGAATACCAGATGCACGGCTACGGCGGCGGCGTGCGCGTTTTCCGGCGCCGCGCCGACGGGGCCGTGCTCGCGCTCGCCGGCGGCGGGGAGCGCGTCGACGCCGAGGGGCTTCTGGCGGGAGACCGGAAGGTCCGGGATGGCGGCTGGCGGACCAAGTTCCGGGCCGGCCGGAGCGCGTTCACGGGTAACCCGGTGGATCCCGCGGGCCGGATCCTGCGCCGCAGGGCCCGCCTGCCGCGCCCGGCATGGCGGAAGGTGCTCGACGCGGGCGACAACGTCCTCGACCTGCACATCCCGTACGGGGGCGGCATGGACTGGGACCGCATCCGCGACAGCTTCCGCCGGGCGGCGGTGTTCTTCCGGCGCTACCACCGGCGCACCCCCGTTCGCGCGGTCGTCGTCCACACGTGGTTCATGGATCCCCGGGTGCCCGAGGTGCTGGGGCCGGACTGCAATCCCGCCAAGTTCCAGCGCGCCTGCTACTTGTACCCGGGGTGGCCGTACCCGGACGGGCTGTGGTTCGTCTTCCTCAAGTCGGTCGAGTCCACGCCGCCGGAGAAGCTTCCCGGCAAGACCTCGGTCCAGCGGGCCCTGCGCGCGTTCCTGAAGCGGGGCGGCCGGTGGAACAGCGGGGCCATGTTCGTCCTGGCCGAGGACATGGAGGACATGCGCGAGATGCGCTACCGGCAGGGCTTCGAATCAACCGGGTGGGGTGTGCGCCTGCGCTGACCGGCCCCGCCTAGCGGCTGGAACGGGCGGCGGCCCAGGCGGCATGAATGGCGGCGGTATCGAGACCCGCGCCGCCGCGCAGTTCGACCGGGCCGGGAGCCGCCAGGATCGCGGCCGTGGTCAGCCCGCCGATCCGGAGGATCCCGGGCAGGGACCTTTCGCCGGTCCAGAAAGAGGCGGAACCCGCGTCGGCGCCGCCCAGATCCGCGACCGTGAGGCCGATCGCGTCCTCGTTGAGGAGCGACCGGGCGAGCAGGACCGGGACGCCGGCATCTCCCTTCCCCTCAAGGCGGATTTCCGGGCCGCCGAACGCGGCCACGGCGCAGAGGACATCCTGAACCTGCCGGGCGAGCTCGGTGCGGTAGTAGGTCAGGGGATGGCTTTCGCGCCACCGGATCCACTCCTCGGTCTCCGTGTCCGCGTCCGAGTTGACCGGGGCCTCGCGGACGTGCGGCCGCAGGATGACGACCCGGCCGGCGCCGTGGAAGGAGCCCGCTTCGGCTTCCGTCACCACCGACAGCACGGGGGCCGGGCCGTCACGCCGGACCTCGACCGCGAGTTCGGCGGGAAGCGGCACCCGTGCCGCGAGCGTGGCTCGCATGGCGGGGAGCATGGTCGCGCGGAACCGACTGAGCGAGTCGCGGTCGCGCGGGAAGAGCGCCCGGAGCTGGGCGGCGATGTCGCGACGCAGGTGGCCGGCCAGCCCGCGGGCGCCCATGAGCCGGGCGGGCCGGGGATGACTTCGGTCCCACACCGAAAGCTGTTTCCTGTTCGCCGGGGCGAAGGCCGCCTCGGGCACGGGGTCGGAGGTCGGAGCGCCGAGGAGCCAGCGCGCGATCCAGCCGTATGCGAGCTCGCGCGACTCGCGGTTGAAGTTGTGGTCGGCGTTGACCGTGACGGCCCGGAACCGGTCGGCCGCCCCCAGCGCCGCGAAGGTTCGGGCGACCACGGGAGCATCCCGCTGTTCGGTCTTCGCCGTCCAGTCGCCCGTGCACGAGATCAGCATCAGGGGCCGGGGAGCGATTGCCGCCGCGATCTCGACGTTGTTGAGGTCGAGCCGCAGGAGGGGTGCGTTCTCGCACTGGCATCCGCCCTGGCAGCCCGCGGTCACCATGTTGACCGGGATCGAGCACGCGACGCGGGCATCCGTGGCGGCCAGCAGGAAGGTCTGGGTGGCGCCACCCGAGGCCCCGGTCACGCCCATCCTTGCGGGGTCCACGCCCGGGAGCCGCTCGAGGAAGTCGAGTGCGCGGATGTTGTTCCATAGCTGGAGTCCGAGCAGGGATACGCCCCACGGGACGTCCTGGAAGTCGTGAGGGAGCTGGGTCGTGTCGCCGTACCCGACCATGTCGGTCGACAGGACCACCACCCCAAGCCGCGCGAGCCCGATCGCGCGGCCGGGGAGGGAGGTCGACTCGTTCTCCGCGAACCGGCCGGCGGGCCAGTGGCCGTGCAGGGAAAGGACGGCGGGCCGCCAGCCCGCGGGTCCGGCGGGCCGGTAGAGGTTCCCGGCCAGCCAGAACCCCGGCCACGTCTCGATCCGGACCTTCTCGACCGAATAGCCGTCGTGGTCCCGCCGTCCGTATACCTCGGCGCGGACGGGAGGGCGCGGGAACTCGGGCCAGAGCCCGGCGGCCACCAGCACCTGGATCCGGATCGCTTCGGATCGGTCCAGCCAGCTCCGCGTGGAGCGGGAGGCAGCTTCGATTCGCTCCACCCACGCCGCCGGGGACAGGTCCCGGGCGTCGGGATTCCGCGGGGGCATGTCGGGGGTCAGGAGCCTGCCCCCTTCCCGGAGTCGTGGGCGGAGATGATGCGGTCCCACTTCGCCTCGGTGGCCGCGTCCACGCTCTGGCGGGCCGGGTCCGCGGAAAGCCAGCGAAGGGTCCGCGCGATGCCCTCGGCGTAGCTCACCTTCGCGGTCCAGCCGGGCACGAACCGCTTGATCTTCGAGTTGTCGAAGACGATGCTGTTGGCCTTGTCGCCGATGAGACTGCCCTCGAGGTGCGGGTCGAAGGCCATGAGGAAGTCGGACGAGATGTGCACGGGGTTGAGCCGGGCTCCGCAGGCCTCGGCCGTCAGCTCGTAGATCCGGTTCCAGGTCGGGGCCTCGTCGGTCGTGATGTGGAAGGCCTCCCCGACGGCCTTCGGATTCCCCAGCAGTCCGTGGAGCGCGGCCGCGAAATCCGTGTTGTGCGTGATCGGCCACAGCGACGTGCCGTCCCCGGGCACGATCATCCTGCCCCCCCGGCGCATCCGGCTCACGATGGTCCAGGGCGCGTGCCAGCATGAGACGGCGAGCGGGATCACGGGGTTCCCGAACGTGAGCGAAGGGCGGACGATCGTCGCGGGAAACCCCCGCGTGCGGCACTCCTCCATCAGGAGGTTCTCGCAGGCGGCCTTCTGCCGCGAATACTCCCAGAACGGGTTCTCGAGCGGAGTCTCCTCGGTGATGACGTAGTGCCGCGGGGGCTTCTGGTAGGCGCTGGCGGAGCTGATGAAGACGTACTGGGAGGTGCGGCCGCCGAAGAGCTCGATGTCCTGGCGAACCTGGTCGGGAGTGAACGCGATCCAGTTCACGACGGAGTCGAACCGGGCGTCCCCGAGGGCGCGCCGCGCAGACGCCGCGTCGCGAATGTCGGCCTGGAGGAGCCGGACGCCCTTCGCCGGCGCTGTCTCCCGCTTGCCGCGGTTCAGGTGCCAGAGGTCGATGCCGCGCTCGACCGCGAGCTCCGTGCACGCGGTGCTGATCAGCCCGGTCCCGCCGACGAAGAGGACCTTCATCGCGGCAGCGCCTCGACGGGCGGAAGGAAGCGGTCGCAGGCTTCGCGCGCGGCCCGGAGGATCTCCGCGGGCACGCGCTTCCTGATCCGGTCGCTCACCTCGAGCATGAACACCCCCTGGAATCCGTGGCGCGCCAGCGTGCCAACGACCTCGTTCCACCGGATCGTCCCGTCGCCGGGGATCAGGTGCTGGTCTCCGGTCCCGTCGTTGTCGTGCACGTGAAGAGTATAGAGTCTTCCCGCGAGGACTTCGAGCGCGGTGGCCGTAGAGCCGTCGGTGACGTGGGCATGGCCGGTGTCGAAACACACCCCGGCATCGTGAGGGAGCCGCTCGATGATGGCGTGAAGCCCGGCCGCTCCCGCGCCGACGTGGCCGGGCAGCATGTTCTCGACCGCCAGCCGGATTCCGTGGTCCCGGCAGAAGGAATTCAGCCGGGTCAGGCTCCGGACGCTCGTCTCCATCCGGAGAGGCATCTCCCCGGGGGCGGTTACCGACCCGGGGTGGACGACCGCGAACCGGGCGCCGGCGGCGGCCGCGAGCTCGATCGTGGACTCGATGCCGAGGACCGTCTCCTCGCGCGCCGCGTCGCCGGCGACTGACACGTCCCGGCTGAACGGGACGTGCATGGACCAGAGGTCGGCGCCGAGATCGCGGGCGCGGGCCGCGAAGTCGACGAGCCAGCGCCGTTCGGCGGGGTCGTCGAGGGCGGGATCCAGGAAGATCTCGAGGTGGCGGAAGCCCAGCTTCGGGATCTCGGGCAGGATGCCGAGGACGTTCCTGCTTCCCAGCGTGATACCCGGGCCGCCGTCGGCCTTCCGTTGGTGGTCGAGGAGGATGCCCCGGCGCATCACTTCGTTCTTTCGAGGGCCCGGCGGACGCCGGTGGCGAGGTCGGCGGGATTGTAGGGCTTGGGGAGAAAGCTGAGCATCTCGTCGGGAGAGAGCCCTTCGGTCAGAACTTCCTCCGCGTACCCCGAGGTGTAGAGCACGGGGATGCCCGGCCGGAGCTTCCCGAGTTCCTGTGCGAGTTCCCGGCCGTTCATCCCGGGCATGACCGTGTCCGTGAGCAGGAGGCCGATGGGGCCGTCGTGCCGGGCGGCCAGTTCGAGGGCGGCGGGCCCGTTGCCGGCGGCCAGGACGTGGTATCCGATTTCCGCGAGGTAGTCCGTGGTGAAGTCGCGCAACGGCGAGTTGTCCTCGGCGTACAGGATCGTCTCCCGGCCGCCTGGGATGGAACCGGCCGCGGGCAGGGGAATGGGCCGCTCCGGCGCGTCCGCGATGCGGGGGAGGAACACGCGGAAGGTCGACCCCTCGTGCAGTTCCGACTCCACTTCCATCCAGCCGCCGGCCTGCTGAATCGCCCCGTAGACCGTGGAAAGTCCCAGCCCGGTCCCGTAGCTCCGGGGCTTGGTGGTGAAGAACGGCTCGAAGAGATGCGCCTTCACCTCGTCCGTCATCCCGGTCCCGGTGTCGGAGACGGTCAGGACTACGTAAGGGCCCGCCACGGCCGGGGGCGAGGCCGGGGCGCCGATGTCGACGTTCTCCGTCGCGATCTTCAGCCTGCCGCCGTTCGGCATGGCGTCGCGTGCGTTGACGGCGAGATTGACGACCGTGCGCTCGATCGCGTCCGGGTCGATCCGGACCGACCCGAGGTTCAGCCCGGGCTCGATCGAGAGGTCGATGGTTCCGCCGACGAGGCCCTCGATCATCCGGTGCATCTCCGCGATCTCGGCGTTGAGATCAACAACCCGGGGCGTTACTGCCTCACGACGCGAGAACGCGAGCAGGTGGCGCACGAGCAGGGCCGCGCTCTTGCCTGCCCGCCGGATGCCGCCCACCCGCTTCTGGTGGGGCGATCCCGGGCCAAGCTCCCGCTCGAGGACGTCGATGTTGCCCAGGATCACGGTCAGGAGGTTGTTGAAGTCGTGGGCCACGCCTCCCGCCAGCCTTCCCACCGTTTCCAGCCTGGCCATCTGCTGGACCTGATGCTCGAGGCGCGCACCTTCCTCCTCGGCTTGCCGGCGCGGGGTGACGTCACGGAGGCTCACGACGAGGCTGTCCAGGCCCGGGTAGCCGAGCCGGTTGGTCGCGACCGCTTCGAGCCAGAGAACGCGCCCGTCCTTGTGGGTCTGGCGCCATTCGGTCCGGAGTTCCCGCGCGCGCTCGACGAGAAGGTCGTCGAATTCGCGGCGCACCCGGGCGGCGTCTTCGGGCAGGACGTCGTCGAAGATCGAGCGGCCCATCCGCTCCCGGGGCTGGTAGCCGGTCGTGGCCTCGAAGGCGCCGCCGATGAAGGTCACGACGCCGTGCCGGTCCGTGCCGAGCAGCACGTCGGATGAGCTGGCCATCAGGACCCGGAGCCGTTCGGTGCTTTCCTCGAGTGCGGTCTCGCTTTCGCGCAGGCGGGCGAGCCGGGCCCGCTCGAGGACGGTGAACCGGTGACGGGAGACGATGGCGAGGAAGCCGGTCAGGGCCACCGAAAAGAGGATCACGGCCCCGGTCGTCAGGTACCCGGGGGGGAACGGCGCGACCGCGAGCCGGGCGACCGCGATCCCGAGGGTGACGACGAGCACGGCGGCTGCCGTCCAAGTGGAGTAGACGAACGAGGCGAGGAGCGGAGGCGTCAGGGCCGCCGCGATGGTCCCGATCTCGGTGTGGGGGGCGGGGATGAACGGCGCCGTCAGCGGCACCACGGCCGCGATCAGGATGTAGAGGGGCACGCTCAGGCGGTACCAGCCCAGCCGCAACAGCACGTACGGAATACTGAGCAGGGCCGCCCCGCCCAGGATGACCGCGGTGTCCTCGTCGACCCAAATGGAGCGGCCCTCGCTATGCAGCTTGACCCAGTCCAGGACGGCGAGGAAGGAGAGGACGACGAGCGCGTGGACGATGATGAGGATGGCGAACAACCGGGCCCCGTCGCGGTCCTCGGGGGCCGTGATGCTCCTGTGCGGCTCGACCGCCAGATCCCAGAGTCGCCGCCAGGCGGCGGCCATCGCCCGTGCGCCCACTAGCCCTTCCCGTCCATGCATCCGAGGATACCCGGTTCGGGAAACACATGGAAGCAACCCCGGCGTCCCGGTAGGATAGCCGGGATGAGGGGCGAGGAGACTGCCTGGCGGACACTGTCGATGGAGCGGGTCAGGGAGCCGTGCCTGCTCGCGTCCTGGACCATGCACCGGGAGTTCTTCCGCGAGTTCTCGGGTAGAGCCGACATATACGCCGACGCACCCCGGACGGTCGTGGAGGCGTACCTGGGGGCTGGTGCCAATCTGTGCCCGCAGTTCGTGATGCCCTCGCCGCGGATCGAGCACGTCGCGGTTGATCCGTTTTCGCCGATGGGGCCGGACGCGGCGGGAGACGGGACCAAGTGTGCTTCGCCCGAGGCCGTCCGGGATCTCGCCGAGGCGCTTCCGGACCCGGCGAAGCTGGAGGCGTCGTTCGACGTCGAAGCGGCGGCGGAGCGGTACGCGGCGCCCCTCCTCGGGCTCCGGGAGATGGCGGCCGGCGGCATCCTCTTCCTCGGCGACTTCGGCCAGGCCGACTTCATGGGAGGGTACACGAGGTTCGGGTACGACAGCTATCTCGAGGCGCTCGCCCTGTATCCCGCGCACATGGCCCGCTACTTCGCCCACTCGGGAGAGGAGGCCCGGCTCATGAACCTGGCCGTTGTCCGGGCCGTGCACAAGCACGGGCTCGCCCCCTTCGTCTACGGCGGACAGGACATCTGCTTCAATGCCGGGCCGATCTGCTCGCCCGCCATGCTCGACAGCCTCTACTTCCCCTCGCTGGTCCGTGCGGTCGAGCCGCTGCATCGGGCGGGTATCCGGATAGTCTGGCACTGCGACGGAGACGTGCGGCCGATCCTGGGACGCCTGCTGGACGGCGTGGGGGTATCCGGATTCCAGGGCTTCCAGGAGGAGACCGGCTGTACGCTCGAGGATGTGGCGCGCCGGAGGACCAGGGACGGCAGGAAGCCGATCCTGTGGGGAAGCGTATCGGTCACGACGACGCTTCCCTTCGGGACTCCCGACGACGTGAGGAGGGACGTGGAGCGGTGCTTTCGGGTAGCCGCGCCCGGCGGCGGATTCGCGCTTGGGTCGACCAGCTCGATCCTCCCGGAAACGCCGCTGGCCAACATCAGCGCGCTCTACGACCACGGCCGCAGTTTCGGCCGGAGCTTCCTGTCGTAACCGCCGCTCCGTGGTAGATTAGCAGGGCGATTCGAACTCTTACCTGCGAGGAGGAACGACACTAGCCATGGCCAAACCGAACGCGATGTACGTAATGGGAGGCGGCGGAACGCCGGTCATCAGCGCAAGCGCCCACGGACTCATCAACCGGACCTTCGAGGCGTACCGGGACAAGGTCGGGACATTCTACGCCGCGGTCGGCGGGATGCGCGGGGCGCTCAACGAGGACGTCGTCGACGTCTTCGCCTGGGCGCTTCAGGACGGGGAAGGACAAGCCAAGAGCCGGATGAACCGGCTCAAGTGGCCGGCCACGCCCGTGTTCGGCACCTCGCGGCACAAGCCGGACAACGAGGACTGCGAGCGCCTGCTCGAGCTGTTCAAGGCGCACGGCGTGAACTACATATTCCTGAACGGCGGGAACGACACCCAGGAGAAGGCGATCATCCTGGCGGAGTTCGCGAAGAAGCAGAACCACGAGCTCCACGTCATCGGCATCCCGAAGACCGTGGACAACGACCTCCTCGTTACGCACCGCTGTCCCGGGTACGCGTCGTTTGCGAAGCAGGTCGCGCTGGTGACGGCGAGCCTGCAGGGCGACATCGACGCCTTCGGCATTCCCCAGGGCGCCACGCGGGGCGGGGCCCTGCGCGAGGGGGCGGTTTCCCAGATCGCGGTCTTCATGGGCCGCGACGAGGGCTGGGGCGCGGCCGCGAGCATCATGGCCAAGATCGACGAATCATACGGGCCGCACGTGATTCTGACCAAGGAGGGCGGGTTCAACAAGGACGCGTTCCTGGCCCGGTGCCAGGACGCCTACGACAAGTACGGGAACCTCTTCGTGGTGGCGTCCGAGGGCGCGCATGACGGCGAGCAGTACCTCGGGTATCACCTCAGCGTCACCAGCCCCAAGTACGGGACCCAGTTCAAGATCCACACCGACGCCCACAAGAACACGAGCGTGTCCGACGGCCGGGTGGCGCTCTTCCTCAAGCTGATACTCGAGAAGGAACTCAAGGTGCCGGCCGAGGTCTACTCGGGCATGAAGGCGCGGGCCGAGGGTCCGGACTACCTCAACCGGAACAACGTCGAGATCATGTCTGAACCGGACTTCCGGGACGCGATCGCGGTGGGGGTGAAGGCCGCGGACCTTGCCTTCGGGCCGAACCCGGTGGACGGGGTCATGGTGACCCTCCAGTCGGGCAAGTGCGCGGACACGGGGATGACGCCGCTCAGCACGGTGGCTGACTCGGTCAAGGGCAGCAAGGCGATGACCAAGTCGCTCAAGACCCTGGGCACGCCGGACCGTCCCATCCTGAGCAAGGACGGGATGATGATCGACAAGGGGCTCTACGAGAAATACATCGGCGCGATAGTCGACCTCAACGGGCCGAACCGGCGCGAAGTGCTGGCGGGCGAGGGGTTCAAACTGCCGCTGGCCAGAATCGAGTGGCCGTTCGTGGCGCGGAAGCTCAAGCCCCACGCGAAAACTGCCAAGAAGGCTTAGGTTGTCTCTAGAACATCAAGGAGGATCAGGACATATGCCAAAGAAGGAAAAGGGCGGGTGTTGCTGTGGTGGAGGCGGGAAGTTCTGGTGGGGCGTGCTGGCGGGGGTCGTCCTCGCGGCGGCCCTGCACGTGGCGATGATGTGCTGCCGGTGCCCGATGAAGGGCGGCCCGGGATGCCCGATGGCGGGCGGACCCGCGCCGATGGAGAAGGCGCCGGCGAAGTAGGGCCGGATTCGCGGACCGACGGGGGAGGCGGGCGCTGTCGGCCCGCCTCTTGCCGTTTGACAACAGGGGGGACGCGCTTAAGATTGTGGCGCTTCCGGGTTCTCCGTGGGTTGAGGTGGGCTTGCCACTCCCTCGCCCGCGAAGCGGGAGAGGGAGTCCCAGCCTGAGAGGGTGAGGGGTCCGGGCTCACGACACGGTTGATGCCAAGCGGGGTTCAACGGATCCCTCACCCTCCCCTCTCCCGAGACGGGCGAGGGTGCTGACGAAAGGGACATTCCAGCCCGCTGGCGAGAGGCTACCCACATGAAACCCGGAAGCGCCAAAATCTTAAGCGCGTCCCCTCCGTCCCCTCCGTCTCCCTCCGTCCGTCAGAGGCACATCTCCAGGATCTTGAGGATGTCGGCCTTGGCGAGGTCGCCGTCCTCGCCCATCCGGCGGTCCCCACCGCCGAGCCGTTCGGCGATCTCGTCGAAGTGCTCGCGCGTCACGCCGTACTCCGACAGCTCGGTCCTGACCCCGATCGAGTCCCAGAAGTCGACGGTGCGGTCCACGCCGAGGAGCGCAGCCCGCGCGTCGTCCGGGTCGTCGACGTCCCAGACCCGGCGGGCGTACCGGGCGAGCATCGTGCGCTTCGCGTCCTTCTTGTACCGGAGGACGTTCGGGCAGACGACGGCGAGGGTCTGCCCGTGATCGAGGCCGTGGAAGGCCGTGAGCTCGTGCCCGATCTGGTGGCTCGCCCAGTCTTGGGAGGCATTAGCCCCGATAAGCCCGTTAAGAGCCATCGTGGCGGTCCACATGAGGTCCGCCCGGATGTCGTAGTCCCTGGGGCGGGACAGGACGAGCCGGCCGTTGTCGATGGTCACGCGCAGGATTGCCTCCGCGATGCCCTCGTTGAGCGGATTGCCGACGTCCTTCGTCAGGTACTGCTCGAAGACGTGGACCATCGTGTCCACGATGCCGTTGACCGTCTGCCGGGCGTCCAGCGAGAAGGTCGTCTCGGGGTCCAGGATTGCGAACCGGGGCATGACGTGGTCGCTGGCGAAGGCGAGTTTCTGCGTCTTCTCGGCGCGCGAGATGACGGCGTTGCCGTTCATCTCGCTCCCCGTGGCCGGCAGGGTCAGGATCGCCCCCAGCGGCACCGCGCCGTTGACCGCCGCTCCCTTTTCGAGGATGTCCCACGGTTCGGCGCCCGGGTGTTCGAGCGCGGCCGCGATGAACTTCGTCCCGTCGAGGACCGACCCGCCGCCCACGGAGAGCAGGAAGTCGACGCGCTCCTGCCGCGCGGCTGCAAGCCCTTTCATCAGCGTCGCGTACTGAGGATTGGCCTCGATGCCGCAGAACTCCACCACGTCCCGCCCCTGCAGGGCACGCCGGACCTGGTCGTACACGCCGTTGGCCTTTATGGAGCCGCCGCCCCAGGTCATCATGATCCGCGCGTTCGGGGGAAGCAGGCCCGGCAGTTGCGCGATCGTGCCGCGACCGAAGACGAGCTTGACGGGATTGTGGAGGACGAAGTTCTGCATCAGGACATCTTTCGTGCCCACGCCACCTGACGCGCCCGGCGGGCCCGGAACGCGCGCAGGAGTCCGTCCGCCGTCTGCTCTATCGTCCGCCGGTTGTTCGTGTAGGGGTCGGCCCGCGTAGCCCGGTTCACCTGCGCCACCCATTGGCCCGGCAGACCCCGGATGCCGGAGAGGGCGCCCGACAGACCTCCGGCGACGGCCGCAAGGCAGTCCGTGTCGCGCCCGAAGTTCACGGCCGCAATGATGGCCGCCTCGGGGTCCCCGCGGACCAGGGCGAATATCCCGAAGCCCTTCGCCACGATCTCGTTGGCCTGCGCCATCCCGTAGTTGAAGTAACCGCCCCCGAAGTAGACCGAAGCGAACCTGCTCCGGAGATCCCGCCAGTCCGCGGACTCCCCGGCGAAATCGAGCGCCTGATCGAGGTCGGACCGGACCGTGTCGTAGCGGGCGAAGAGCTTCGCTCCTTCGGCGCGGTAGCCGGCGAACTCCCTGGCCGTGGCCAGCACGGATTCCACGGTGGCGCCGGGGGTGCAGGCCGACGCGATCGCGGCGTTGTAGAGCGCGCCCCAGCGCAGGCCGAAGTAGGTCTCCTTGCCGTAGACCTTGCCGACCTCGAAGGTGTCGTCGGCGGCGGCTCGCGGGTCGCCGGCGTTGATGAGCCCGAGCGGATGGGACGCGCGCGCCATCGAGACCACGTTCGGGTAGGGCCAGAGCCGGCCCAGCTCGACCGGCGGCACGCCGGCCCGGGCCATCTCGAGCAGGGACCGGTCGAAGGCTTCCTGCTTGTAGGTCATCTTGCGGGGCTCGAGGTCGCGTATCCAGACCGCGACGAGGTCCTGGGCCAGAATCCGGTCGCGCTTCTCGATGATGGCCGTGGAAATCAGCTTCTGCCGTTCGATGCCGTCTTCGGTGGTGCCGGGCAGCCGCCGCCAGTTAGTCTCCTCGACGTAGTGGCGGTAGGGCAGCAGGCGGTCCAGCAGGCCGTGCCGGCGCCGGACTTCCTCGTGAGGCCATCCCTCGACGGGTGCCCCCATCGCTGAACCGGTCCAGCTTGCCGCGATGCATCCGCGAAACCTGTCTTGGAGGGAACGTTTGGTGCTCATCGAGAGGCAGGATACCAGAAAGCGGAAGCTACACGAGCCCCTGATCGAGCATCGCGTCGGCGACCTTGACGAAACCACCGATGTTGGCGCCCTTGACGTAGTCCACCCGCGAGGACGCGTGGCGGTCTTCCTGGCCGTATTTCACGCAGGTGTCGTGGATGGCCTTCATGATGCCCTGAAGCCGCCTATCCACTTCCTCCCGGGTCCATTGCATTCGCTGGGAGTTCTGGGACATCTCCAGCCCCGACGTCGCGACCCCCCCGGCGTTGGCGGCCTTCCCCGGGCCGAAGCAGACTTTCGCCTTCTGGAACAGCTCGACGGCCTCCGGCGTGGAGGGCATGTTCGCACCCTCGGCGATGGCGATGCATCCGTTCTTGAGGAGCGACTTGGCGTCGGCCCCGCCGATCTCGTTCTGGGTCGCGCTCGGGAAGGCGACGTCGCATTCGACGAACCACGGCCGCTTCCCGGGGAAGAACTTCGCCGACTTGAACCGGGCGGCGTATTCGCGGATGCGTCCCCGCCGCACGTTCTTGAGGTCCATCACCCAGGCGAGTTTCTCCTGGTTGATGCCGGCGTGGTCCCAGATGGTGCCGTCGGAGTCCGACAGCGTTACGCACTTCCCGCCGAGCTCGTTCACCTTCTCGACCGTGTACTGGGCCACATTGCCGGAACCCGACACGGCCACGACCTTTCCCTTGAGTCCGTCGCCGCGCCGGGAGAGCATCTCAGCCGCGAAGTACGTGGCTCCGTAACCGGTCGCCTCCGGGCGGATCAGGGAGCCGCCCCACTCGAGCGCCTTGCCGGTCAGCACGCCCGTGAACTCGTTGCGCAGGCGCTTGTATTGGCCGAACATGAACCCGATCTCGCGGCCGCCCACGCCGATGTCGCCGGCGGGCACGTCCGTGTCGGGGCCGATGTGGCGGGACAGCTCGGTCATGAAGCTCTGGCAGAATCGCATCACCTCGTTGTCGCTCTTGCCCTTGGGATCGAAGTCGGACCCTCCCTTCGCCCCGCCCATGGGCAGGGTGGTCAGGCTGTTCTTGAACACCTGCTCGAAGGCCAGGAACTTGAGGATTCCCAGCCGCACCGAGGGATGGAAGCGCAGGCCGCCCTTGTAGGGACCGAGCGCGCTCGACATCTCGATCCGGTATCCCCGGTTGACCTGGATCTCGTTCCGGTCGTTCTCCCACGTGACGCGGAACATGATGACGCGTTCCGGCTCGACCATTCGCTCGAGCAGGCGCGCTTTGCGGTACGCCGGGGTGGCGTGAACCAGGGGGAGCACACACTTGGCTACCTCATGGACCGCCTGGTGGAACTCGGGCTGGCCCGGGTTGTGCGAGATGACCTGGGCCATAAAATCCTGGACTGCGCTCTGCGTCGACATGCCTTGACCTCCTGTGGTCAGGCTGGACGCCGTTGCCCAGGCCTAGAATTGGGAGGCATCCTACCGCATCGGCCCGGGCCGGTGCAAGCGCTTGAGAGCGTGCCCCGGGGAGGGTAGAGTGGGCTGGATCATGGTGCAGGGCCCGACCACCAACCGCAAGTTCGCCGCGATCGTCTTCACGGACATCGTCGGGTTCAGCCGGATAGCCGAGAGAAACGAGGCCCTGGCGCTTGACCTGCTGGACGAGCAGGAGGCATTGGTCCGCGGCCATCTGCCGGCGTTCTCGGGGCGCGAGGTCAAGACCATCGGCGATGCGTTCATGCTGGAATTCCCCGCACCCGCCGCCGCCGTTCAGTGCGCGATCGAGATCCAGAAGTCCATGCGCGAACGCAACGCGTCCATCGGCGAAGAGCGCCGCGTCTTTCTGCGGATCGGCGTCCACGCGGGGAACGTCGTGGAGCGGGACGGGGATCTCTACGGCGACGGGGTGAATATCGCGGCCCGCGTGGAGCCCGCCTCGCCTCACGGCGGCGTGGCGGTTTCGGAATACGTCCGTGACGCGGTAGCCACGGAGCTGGACGGCATCGTGTTCGACAAGCTCCCGACGAGACCGCTCAAGAACATCGAGCGCACGATCGAGCTCTTCCGGGTCGTCATGCCGTGGGACGGTGTGGCGGAGGCCGCCGCGCTCGCGGAATCGGCGGCGAAGACGGCGAAGGCGGCGGAGGCGTCGGAGACCGCGGTCTCCCTTGCGGACCGCTGGTTCAGCGAGGTGGAGAAGGAGGTCACGGCGGAGGAGGCTCCCCCGGTGAAGTCCTGCCGGGTCGCTGTGTTGCCTCTCATGAACGCCAGCGGGGATCCGGACGACGAGTTCATCGCCTCCGGCCTTTCCGAGGAGCTGGCGACCGCGATCTCGTTCGTCCGTGGCCTGGAGGTGGTCGGGTGGGACTCGATGGCGCGCCATGAGGGACGCGGCGCCGAAGCTGCGGCAGTGGCGGCGGAGCTCGGAGCCGGTATCGTGATCCGGGGCGGGGCGTCGATCTCCGCGGGACATGCGGTCTTCGACCTGGACTGCCTGTCCGGCGACGGGGCCACCACGCACTGGACCAAGCATTTCGAGACCGACCTCCGGACGATGACGGGGATCTACCTTGACGTGGCCCGGGAGGTCGCCCGGGTGGCCGGGGTCCAGGTCCAGGAAGGCGAGGTGAGCCGGATCGCGCGGCTCGGCACCATCAGCCCGCAGGCCAAGATCGCGTACCTGCGGGGATGCCATGCGGTCAAGGCGGAAAGCATGGACGAGATCCAGGGCGGGCGGGACCGCTTCCTGCAGGCCATCGGGCTGGACAGCGACTACGCGTTTGCGCATCTGGGGCTGGCGCGATCCTTCCTCAGGCTCGGGATGTCCGGGCGCTTCCCTCCGAACCAGATGCTCATGCACATCATCCCGGGAGCCATGCAGGCCGGCCGCCGCGCGGTCGAGGGCGGCCGGTTCCTGTCCGAGACGCACGCGATGCAGGGCCTGGTGCGGCTGGCGCTCACGTTCGACGCGGCCGGAGCGGCCAACGAACTGCGGCAGGCGGTCTCGCTCAAGGAGGCGAACCCCGATGGGCACCTCTGGTACGCGCTGGCGTTGGCCGTCATGGGCCGGTTCGACGAGGTCGACGAGGAACTGCGACGGGCCCGGGAGCTGAACCCGGCTTCGCCCCTCGTGATCGAGATCGCCGTGTTCATCTGGTATCTGGCCCGCCGCCACGATCAGGCCGTACGGGCGGCCGAGTCCGGTCTCGGCCTCTACCCGGATTCCTGGCCGCTGCACGCCCTGCTCGGGCTCGCGCGCGATGCCCAGGGGGACGCGGGCGGGGCCATCGCCGGTCTCCGGCGGGCCGGCGAGCTCGCGGGATTCCATCCGATGGTTACCGGCGCCTTCGGATGCGTTCTCGCGCGTTCCGGGCGCCGTGAGGAGGCGGCCGCGGCCCTGCGCGAGCTGGATCTCATGGAGGAGAGGCGGTTCGTGCCGGCATACGCCTCCGCGCTTGTTTACGCGGGCATGGGTGACTCCGAGCGGACGATGGCCAGGCTCAACGAGGCCCAGGAGGAACAGCTCAACTGGCTCCTGTTCCTGAACCTCAGCCCGTTGCTGGATGGCGTGCGCGGGGAGCCCGGCTACCAGGCGCTCGTCGAGCGCAACGGCCTCGTCTCACTGGCTCCCAGCTAGGGGTGGGGAGGGTGGTAGGGCTCGACGTGGATCGTTACCAGCGCTCCTTCGTACCGCGAGCGGACGGCCTGCTTGATCTCCTCCGTGATCCGGTGGGAATCCTCGACGGACATGGCCGGGTCCACGAGCATGTGAAACTCGACTATGCGCAGGGAGCCCGCCTTCCGGGTGCGGAAATCGTGAAAGGCCTTGATCGGCGGCATGTGCTGGCGCACGAAGTCCCGGACCCAGGATTCCTCCTCCGGGGGCAGGCGACCGTCCAGCAGGTCGTGCCCGGCTTCCATGGTCAGCCGGACGGCGGTTCGCCCGATCAGGACGGCGACGGCGAGCGCCGCGACCGGGTCGATCCAGGCGAGGTCGGCGCCGGGGAATAGCATCCGGCCCACCATGATCGCCGTCAGCCCGACCATGACCCCGGCCGAGGTGTAGACGTCCGTGAGCAGGTGCCAGGCATCCGCCTCCAGCGCGACCGAGCCCGTTTCCCGGGCCACGGTGAACAGGCGGCGCGAGACCCAGACGTTCATGGCCGACGACACGAGCATGATGGCGACGCCGAGCGCCGGCGCCCCGATCTCCCGGGGCTCCAGCAATTTGTGAACGGCCTCGCGCACGATCCAGACGGCGGCAATCAGGATCAGGATGGCTTCGATCGCACCCGACACGTTCTCGATCTTGCCGTGGCCGAACGGGTGGTCCCGGTCCGGCGGCTTGCCCGACCGGCGGACGGCGAACAGGGCGATGGCGGCCGCCAGAAGGTCGATCCCGGAGTGGATCGCCTCGGAGAGCACGGACACGGACCCGATCGCGACGCCGACGGCGATCTTGCCGGTCACCAGGATCGTGTTCGAGACGACGGAAAGCAGGGCCACCCGGCTCTTGCGTTCGCGAACGTCCACGTCTACCGCTTCCTCCCTGCACAGCGAGGCCCCGCGGGACCTCGAGATCGAGAGTCCCGCGGGGCCGCTGAACAGGCCTCCACTGCCCCGGCAAGGGGGGCCCGGCTGCGTCCCGCCCCTGGGGCAAGACCGCCTGATCTGGCCCCATTCTAGCATCCGGCGCGGTCCGATACGATGGAAGGATGTCGTCTTCCTCGCTTTTCCTCGAAGCCCATGCGCGCCGGAGGAGCCTCTGGCTCCTCGCGGCCGCCGTCTTCCTCGTGAGCCTGGGCGTCAACGTCCACATGGCCATGAACGTGAACTACCTGCACGACCTGCTTCAGGCGACGTCGTGGCAGCAGGGATACCTTGAGTCGCTGCGCGAGAGCCTGGGCGTGTGCTCGTTCTTCCTCGTGGCCCTCCTGGCGGGCCGCTCCGAGCCGCGCGTGGGTTCCCTCATGCTCGCCATCGTCGGGATAGGGCTGGCCTCCTACAGCGGTCTTACGACCATTCAACAGGTGATCGCCGCCTCCATGTTCTGGAGCTTCGGGTTCCACGTGTGGTCGCCGATGTCGGGCTCGATGCAGTTGGGATTCGCGAAGGAGGGCCAGGAAGGCCGCACGATGGGGACCCTGGGGAGCGTCGGGACGCTGGGGGTGCTCACCGCCCTCGGCGGCGTCTGGCTCCTGCGGACCGTGGCGGGATTCGGGATGCGGGACCTGTTCCTGGTAGGCGGCGCGCTCACGGCGCTGGGGGCCGTGCCCCTGCTCCTGATGCCCGCGATTCGCGCGCCCGCCGCCCGGCCAATGCCGTTCCGCGTGGCGTGGTCGCCGCGCTACCGCCTGTACTCGGGCCTTGAGCTCCTGGACGGAATGCGGCGCCAGATCTTCTCCCTGTTCGCCGTGCTCGCGCTGGTCCAGGAGCGCGGCGTGCACGTCGAGGCGGTCGCGGCGCTCATGTTCGTGAACCAGCTCCTGTGCCTGCCGCTGGCGCCGCTGGCCGGCGCGCTCGTGGACCGCGTGGGCGAGCGGCCGGTGCTCACTTTCTACTTCGCCATGGTCGGGATCATCTGCCTGCTCTACGCCTCGATCCCGGACGTGCGGGTCCTGTTCGGCGTCTACATCCTGGACAACGCCATGTTCATGTTCCGGGTCGGGATCCCGCTCTACGCGAACCGCGTCGTGCGCCCCGGGGAGCGCACGCGCCTGCTCGCGATGGGCACGACCATGAACCACATCGGGGCGGTGGCCCTGCCCGCGATCGGGGGAGCGCTTTACGCTCATTACGGATTCCGGCTTCCGTTCTACGCAGGGGCCTGCATCGCGGCGGTCTCCGTGGCGCTGGTTCAGCGGGTCCCGAACAGGCGCGCGGTGTAAGGATTTCGGGCGGGCCTCCGGCGGACCTTGCCGCCCGAGAGGCGGTAGACTGGGGACCATGGCGAGCAAGGATACGGAAGCCCACCGGCCCTGGGGCCACTACGTCGTGCTCGAGGATGCCGCCGACCACAAGGTGAAGCGGATAGTCGTGCAGCCGCGGAAGCGGCTCAGCCTCCAGCGCCACCGGAAGCGTGCCGAGCACTGGTACGTGATCCAGGGCGAGGCGGTTGTCACCCGGGACGGGGAGGAAATTCCCGTCAAGGCCGGGCAGGCGGTGGACATTCCCCGGGGCGCGTGGCACCGGATCGCCAATCCGGGCCGGGTCGACCTGGCCTTCGTCGAGATCCAAACCGGCGAGTACTTCGGCGAGGACGACATCGAGCGCTCCGAGGACGACTACGGCCGGGCATGAGCCCGCGCCAACAGTGAACCCGGACCTCGAGCGGTGTCTGGAGGATCTCGAGCGCCGGATTGACGAGTCGGTCGAAAGGGAACTGATGTCCCGCTGGACCGCGTTCGTCGAGGACGGGTGTCCGGAAGAGGTCTTCAGCCCGGCGCGCCCTGCGGCGAATCCACCCCGCACGATCTGGCCCAGGGTCCCGGTCAACGACGCGCTCGCGGACCCCGACCGCATGGCGCTCCAGCAGTACGGGCTGGCCTCCGCGGTTCTCGCGGGCGGCGCCGGCGACATCCTGAACGTGCGCGCCAACTACGGGACCAGTATCCTGCCGCTCGCTTTCGGAGGCCGGCCGTTCCTGATGGATGATTCCGCCGACACTCTGCCCACGTCGACGCCGGTCGAGGGCGGAATCGAGGCGATCCGGGAACTCCTGCGTGATCCCCGGGATGACCGGATGAGTCCGTTGATGACGAAGGTCCTCGAGATGGGACGGCGGTTCGCGGACATCCGCCGGAAGTACCCGAAGATCGGGCGATGGGTCCACGTCTACCACCCGGATGTCCAGGGCCCCATGGACATCTGCGAGGTCGTCTGGGGCAGTTCCTTGTTCGTGGCCGCGGTCGAGGAGCCGGAAGTCGTCAGGGGATTCCTCGACCTGATCTCGCGCACGTACGCCTTGTTTCTGCGCCGGTGGTACGAGGTCGCGCCGCCCGGGATGCCGGGCCGGTCCGTCCACTGGGGGCTTCTCCACGGCGGCCGGCTCGTGCTCCGCGACGACTCGGCCACGAACTTCTCGCCCGCCATGTACCGGGAGCTCATCCGGCCCTTCGACCAGCGCCTTTTCGACGAGTTCGGCGGCGGGGTCGTCCATTTCTGCGGCCGCGGGGACCACCTGGTCGAGTCGATCGCAGAGATGCGGGGCCTCCATGCGCTCCATCTCACCCAGCCCGAGCTGAACGACATGGAGAACGTCTTCCGGAACACGGTGGACAAGGGAATCCGGCTTATGGCCCTCAAGGCGGAGGTCGTGGCTGCGGCCCGTTCCCGGGGACGGACCCTGCGGGGGCTGGTCCACGTGGCAGGCGCGCAGAGCTGGTAAGGTTTCCGGGATCGCCTCTGCCGGACCTTGCCGCCGAAGCGGCGGTAGAATAGCCCTGCCAATGATCTGGGGCTACCTCGTTCATCTCTCGTTCAACATGTGGAGCGACCGGCCGGTCGGCTATGGCGCGCATCCGCCCGCCTGCCGGAAGCTCGAGTTCGACGACGGGCTCTGGCACGAGATCCTGGCCCGGCTCGCGGGCGTGGGCGGCAACATGGTCGTGATCGACCTCGGGGACGCCGTCCGGTACCGGAGCCACCCCGAGATCGCGCTCCCCGGAGCCTGGTCGATCGCGAAGCTCCAGGGCCAGCTCGCCCTCGCGCGCCGGTTGGGGCTGGAACCGATCCCGAAGCTCAACTTCTCGGCCTGCCACGACCATTGGCTCGGCCCGTATTCCCGCATGGTATCCACGCCCGCCTACTACCGCGCCTGCCGCGACCTCATCGCCGAGGTCGTCAGGATCTTCGGCAAGCCCCGGTTCTTCCACCTCGGGATGGACGAGGAGACCCCCCAGCACCAGCGCGGCCATCAGTACCTCGTGGTCCGCCAGCACGGCCTGTGGTGGCACGACTTCCACTTCCTGCGGCGTGCCGTGCAGCGTAGCGGCGTGCGGCCCTGGCTGTGGTCCGACTACATATGGCATCACGCGAAGGAGTTCCGGCGCGAGATGCCGCGATCCGTGCTCCAGAGCAACTGGTACTACGCCGCGTCGTTCAGCGAGAAGATCCGGTATGTGAACGCGTACCTGGAGCTGGACCGGATCGGGTACGACCAGGTGCCGACGGGAACCGCCTACGTGGCCGACGATTGGGCGGTGGCCGACAGCCTGCCGCGGACGGTCCGATTCTGTGCCCGCCGACTGCGCACGAAGCGGCTCAAGGGATTCCTGCAGACGATCTGGAAGCCGACGACTCGCGAGTTCCGGAAAGACCATCTCATGGCGATCGACCAGCTCCGCCGGGGCGTCGAGGCGTGGCGCACTTCGCGATGACGGACCGGGAGCGCCTGATCGCGTACATCGAGGGGAAGCGCGCGGACCGGGTCCCGTTCGTGATCCAGTGGGGGCCGTGGGCCGAGACGTCCCGGATCTGGCGGCAGCAGGGAATGGCCAAGGAGCGGGATTGGTACGACCTCTTCGGGTTCGACACCCTCAGTATCGACGCCGGGGTCAACTTCGTACTCTGTCCCGAGTTCCCGTTCCAGGATGTCGAGGATCTCGGGGACAAGCGCGTGTACCGGGACGAGCAGGGGGTGCTCCGGCGCGGGTACAAGGCCGAGACCAGCATGGACGAGTTCCTGGACTATCCCGTCAAGGACCGGAAGACCTGGGACGCGCACAAGGTCCGGCTGGACCCCGCCTCGCCCGGCCGGTTTCCCGCGGACTGGCCGGCGAGGGCGAAAGCCCTCAAGGACTCACCCGAGGTCGTGGCCGTGGGCTTCTACCCGTACGGGTTCCTCGGGGGGCCACGGACGATGATGGGCGCCGAGCAGTGTCTGGAGATGATGGTCGAGGACCCGGTCCTGATCGAGGACATCAACGACACGCTCTGTCACCTCTGGTACACGCTGCTTGACCGGATGCTGGACGAGACGAGGATCGACATGATTGCGGGATGGGAGGACATGGCGGGCAAACAGGGATCCCTCATCTCGCCCGCGTTCTTCCGCCGGTTCATTACTCCCCGCTACACGAAGATCCTGACGATGGCGAAGCGGCGGGGCGTCCGGATCGCGTCCATGGACAGCGATGGGCTCATGCACCAGCTTAACCCCCTCTTCCGCGAGTGCGGGTTCAACTGGATCTACCCGAACGAGGTACAGGCCGGGAACGACCTCGCGACTCAACTCAAGCTCTACCCGGATATCTGCCTCGGGGGGCACATCGACAAGCGGGCGATGGCGAAAGACAAGGAGGCGATGGACGCCGAGATCGAGCGGATTCGGGGACTCCTGCCGCAGGGGCGGTTCCTGCCGTACTTCGACCACGTGACGCCGCCGGATGTCTCGTGGGAGAACTACTGCTACATGGTCCGCCGCTGGAAGGAACTCGTCGGGAAGAAGGAGTAAGGCAGCGCATCGATGGTTGTGCGTTGGATGGCCCGCCCGTGGCGAAGCTCATGCGTGTCTGGCTGGATTCTCCTCGGGCTCGGGATGCCCGGTGCCGTGCGGGCGCTCGCTCCCGAATGGACGCAAGTCGCCGGGATGCCGACGTCCAGGCAGTACCTCGCCGCCGGAGCGATCAACGGGAGGATTCTCGCCGTGGGCGGTTGGAGTCTTGGTTCGTCCGGCACGGTCGCGACCCTGGAGGATTATGACCCGGCAACCGACGCTTGGCGGGGCAGGGCCTCGATGCCGACGGGCAGGGCAGGTCCGGGTGCGGGAGTCGTTAACGGGAAGCTGTATGCGATCGGCGGCGTCAACAACGACAACGTCCCTCTTCCGAACAATGAGGAATACGACCCCGGCAGTGACACCTGGACCGCGAGGGCGCCGATGCCGACGCCGCGGGAAAGCCCCGCCGTTGGGGTCGTCAACGGCCGGATCTACGCCATCGGGGGCTGGGACCCGGCCCCGGGGGAGCTTTCGGTCGTGGAAGCGTACGATCCGCTGACGAATACTTGGCAGACCAGGACCAGCATGCCAACCGCCCGCGGGGTTGCGGCATCCGCGGTGGTGAACGGGATCATCTACGTCATCGCCGGATACCGCGACGGGGCGGTCTACAATCTCGTGGAGGCGTACGATCCTTCCGCCGACACCTGGACGACGAAGGCTCCCAAGCCGACCGCGTGCTGGGGATCCGCCGCCGGGGTGGTGGACGGGCTCGTCTACACCATCGGAGGAGACACGGGGGGGATTGACGCCGTGGCGACGGTCGAGGTCTACGATCCGGCGTCGAACACGTGGACCACGGGCAACCCCCTGCCCGCCCCGAGATACGACCATGCCGCGGCCGTTGTCGGCTGTGCCGTGTATGCGATCGGTGGGAATGACGGTTGGGTCAAGGGCCTCTCGACCGTCTACCGGGGGCACGTCCTGGAATGCGAGCCGCCGCCGCCACCGCCGTACACGGGCCCCATCCGCGTCTTCCCGAATCCCTTCCAGCGGGACCGCGCGGTCCGGGGCACGGTCAAGTTCGAGGGGATTCCTGCCGGCGCTGCGCTCCGGCTCCACACGGTCCGCGGGGTCCGGGTGTGGAAGACTGAGTCGATGGGTGCGATGGTGGAATGGGACGGCAAGAGTGCGGGGGGCGGTCCGGTCTCGCCCGGGGTCTACCTCTGGGTCGTGGACGACCGGGGGAAGCAATCCACGGGGAAGCTCGTGGTCGAATGAGGACCGGCGGGACCTTCCTGGCGTTGCTCGGCATGCTGGGCTCGGGCGTCGCCCGCGGGACCGGGCCCGGGGAGGGATTCGGCGAGGAGATGCTCATGCTCTCGACCGCGCGCGAGGCCGGGAGCGGGGGCGTCGCGATCGAGGACCCGTGGCGTCAGGGAACCTTCCTCGAGGCCGGGAGCATCATGCTGAGTTCCGGACTGCGGTGGATCGGCATCGGCGCCCAGGGCGGCGCGGGGCCGGGATTCAGGCTCGCCGCGGACGGATTCGGGTTCAGCGCGTCGGGCATCGCGGGAACCAGGGAGACGCCGGAAGGAACCTGGGAGGGCGAGATGGGGAACGTCGACGTCAGCTCGTGGGGGGCACGCCTGCTCGCCCAGTGGACGGTTCGCGACGACGAGTCCTGGCAGGTTGCCGTGTTCGGCCGCGCGTCGGGCCTCGTCCAGCGGCTCCACCCGGTTCAGAACGTCGGGACCGGCGTCGAGGCAGGGGCGCAGGCGCGCCGGATTACGGGAGGCGGGTCCGCGATGACGATGTGGGTCCGCGCGGGCCCACTGGGCTGGGGGGCGAGCCGGATGATGGCCGGCCGGTTGACCGTGGGAGTGGGATGGCTCACGCAGGGGAAGAACGGCCTCCTGGGCGGCGCCGAGGGATTCGGGATCGGCGGTGAAGGGGCTGTCGAGACGAGCGTGCTCGTGCAGGCGGGAGCCGGTGCGACATGGTGGATCGGGAGGCTCGCGGGCCCCGGTCAGACGTTGTTCCTGCGGGCGGGAGCCAGGTATGCAGCGGGCACCGCGCAGACGATCCAGCCGCGCGCGGGGATCGGTGTCCTCACAAGGACTTCGCGTGAACTGGGATTCCAGCTCGACTACGCGATCGCGCCGATGGGCGAGCTCGGCTTCTTCCACTACGTGACCCTGGGGTTCAAATTGCCCTCGCCAAGCGATCTACAGCTATCGGCGTATCATGGGGGGCATGCCGAACCGTCTGCCGATCATTGACGCGCATGCCCATGTCGACGGCGACCACGAGGAGTCAGCGGCCGCGTTCGAGGCGATGGGAGCCCGGCTTCTGAACGTCGCGCTGGCGTGGGACGAGACCGACAGATGGAAGGAATCATCGGACGCGTACCGGCGGTTGGCCGAGAAGTGGCCGCGCGTGTACGGCTGGTGCACTTCGTTCGACCTGCCGAAGTTCGGCGATCCGGGATGGGCAGATCGTGTCGTTTCAGGACTGGGCGAGGACTTCCGGAACGGCGCGGTGGCATGCAAGGTGTGGCGCTCGGTCGGGGCCGAACTGCGCGATCCGGAGGGCAGGTACGTTCAGCTCGACCACCCGGTCCTGGAGCCGGTGTGGGCCGCACTCGAGGGGGCCGGACGGCCCCTCATCATCCATGCGGCCGACCCGATCGACTCCTACCGGCCGTTGGACCCCGGCTCGATTCACTACCACTACTTCAAGGATCATCCCGAGGCCTACATGCACGGCCGTCCGGCGGCGCCGTCGCACATGGAGACGATGGCGGGACGCGACCGGCTCGTGGAGAAGCACCCGAAGCTCGGGGTCATCGGGGCGCACCTCGCGAGCCTCGAGCACGACATGCAGGCGATAGCGGCGCGGCTCGACCGGTACCCGAACTTCGCGATCGACACCTCGGCCCGGGTCATGGACATGGCCGGCTGGGGCGCCGGGGCCCGCGAGTTCTGCATCAAGTACCAGGACCGGATTCTCTTCGGGACCGATCTCGGGTCGGACGGCGCTCACTCGAAGATGGCCGCGGCGGAGCGCAGCCGCGCAATCGCGACGGCGCGGCGGGCGTACGATCTCTCTCGCGCGTTCTTCACGTCCCCGGACGAGATTGAATGGGGCTGGTGGGACGAGAAGAAGCGGATCCGGGGGCTGGGCCTGCCCGCGGACGTGGCCGGGAAGATCCTCTCGGGCAATGCCCTGCGCTGGATCCCGGGGCTGGCCCGGTCATGAGAACCCGGGAGCGGTTCGATGCGGGATGGCGGTTCCACCGGGGCGACATCCGGGTGCCGGACGCGGTGAAGTCGGGCGTGATCGGCGGGCTGGCGGATGCGGTCAAGCGGACCGGCGGGCATCACACCAAGGTCGCGTACATGGACCGCGAGATGCGGGCGGATACGAATCCGGACCGGTGGCCCGAGGTAACACTGCCGCACGACTACGTGATCGAGGGCCGGATCGCGCGTGCCCCCGAGGACAACAACTACGGCTACCTTTCCCGCGGAATCGGGTTCTACCGCAAGGTGTTCCTGATCCCGGAGGCCGACCGGGGGCGCAAGCTGACGCTCGAGTTCGACGGCGTCTTCCGAAACGCGCGGATCTGGGTCAACAGCCACCATCTTGCGGACCACGAATCCGGCTACACGAGTTTCCGGGTCGACATCACCGACGTGGCCCGGTACGGCGACGAAGGCGAGAACTGCGTCCTCGTGCGCGTGGACGCCTCGGAGCCCGAGGGCTGGTGGTACGAGGGCGGCGGCCTGTACCGCCACGTCTGGCTCACGAAGACCCACCGGGTCCACGTCGGACACTGGGGGACCTACGTGACCACGCCCGCGGTCTCGGCATCGCGGGCCGCGGTTCGGGTGGAGACCACGCTGCTGAATGAAACGTCGGAGGCGGTGACGGCCGTGGTCGAAACGGTCATCATCGACGCACTCGGCAAGCGGGTTGCCGCGGGCCGGAAGCGGCAAGAGATGGCGGCGGACGACGGCGCCGTGACGACGCAGACGCTGGCGGTGGCGAAGCCGCGGCTCTGGTCGCCCGAGACTCCGGTCCTCTACAAGGTGCTCACGATCGTCAAGGTCCGGGGGAGGGCGGTCGACACGTACGAGACCGCATTTGGAATCCGGACCATCGCGTGGACCCTCGACGGCTTCCACCTCAACGGGAAGCACACTCCCCTGAAGGGCATGTGCAACCACCAGGACTTCGCCGGGGTCGGCGTGGCCCTGCCGGACAGCCTTCACGAATACAAGATCAAGGTCCTGCGCGAGATGGGGTCGAACGCCTACCGGTGTGCACACCACCCGCCGGCGCCGGAACTGCTCGACGCCTGCGACCGGCTGGGGATGATGGTCATGGACGAGAACCGCAAGCTCCGGAGTTCGGAGACGGGGCTCTCGGACCTCGACGCCCTGCTCTACCGGGACCGGAACCATCCGAGCGTGATCATCTGGTGCCTCGAGAACGAGGAACACCTGGAGGGGACGCCCATGGGGGCCCGGATCCTCCAGCGGCTCGCGCGGCACACGCGCAAGGTCGACCCGACCCGGCCAACGACGGCGGCCCAGAACCACGGGCACTGGGAGGGCGGGTACTCGGACCAGGTGGACATTTCGGGGTTCAACTACGGCGAGAACGGCAACAACAGGGACATCCAATATGCCCGATCGCGGCCGGACCGCAGGATCGTGGGCACTGAGACCAACTCGACGACGACGACCCGCGGGATCTACGAGGACGACCCGAAGCGCGGGTACGTGAACGCCTACGCGACCACGATTCCGAGCTGGACCGTGCCCTTCGAGAACGCCTGGCGAACCTACCTGGCGAATCCCCGGCTGACCGGCACCTTCACCTGGACCGGGTTCGACTACCGGGGAGAGCCGACGCCGTACGGGTGGCCGTGCGTGAACAGCCACTTCGGGGTCCTCGACACTTGCGGGTTCCCGAAGGACGGCTCCTGGTTCTACCGGGCGATGTGGCGCCCCGAGCCGGTCCTGCACGTCTTCCCGCACTGGAACTGGCGGGGACGGGAGGGAAAGTCTGTCAAGGTCGTGGCGTTCACCAACGCGGACCGCGTGGACCTCTACCTCAACGGCAAACCCATGGGGACGCGGGAAGTGCCGACCGCGACCCGGGTCGAGTGGGAGGTGCCCTACGCGCCGGGCGAGCTCGTCGCCGTCGGCCTCCGGAAGGGGAAGCCGGTGGTCATGACCGTCGTCTCGACGACCGGCCCGGCGGCGGCGGTGCGGCTGCAGCCGGACCGGGGCTCGATCGCGGCCGACGGCCGGGACGCGGTGCCCGTCCGGGTGAGCATCACGGACGGGCAGGGACGCGTGGTGCCTACGGCGGACGACCTCGTCAGGTTCTCGGTCTCGGGGCCTGCCAGGATCATGGGCGTCGGGAACGGGAACCCCAGCAGCCATGAACCGGACAAGGCGGAACAGCGGAAGACGTTCAACGGGCTATGTCTCGTGATCCTGCAGTCCACGGGCAAGCGCGGGACGATTCATCTGACCGCTCGCGCCCGGGGGCTGAAGCCCGCGCGCATCGCGATCAAGGCAGGCTGACGTCGTGGTCGCGTGGATGCCGGCGCTCGCCGTGCTGATGTCCGCATCATCCGCATCCGCCGGTGTTGACGGATACCGTCCAGCGCCCTCGGTCGCAACAGCCGTCACGGTCATCAACGCCGGATTCGAGTCGGGCGCGACCGGCTGGTCCCTGCCCGAGGACTACGCGATCGACCCGCACGGCGGCCGGAACGGGTCCGCGGCGCTCAAGATCGTGCGGGCGGATCCCGGGCGGTACACGCTCGCCTGGCAGACGGTCAGCCTCGAACCCGGCATCCGGTACCGGTTCGGCGTCTGGGTCAAGACGGAGGGCGTCCGGGGAGACGAGTCGGGCGGGACCATCTGCCTCGAGTTCGCGGACGCCAAGGGCTGGATCGGCGGCCACTACCCGCAGGGGGTCAAGGGGACGAGCGACTGGACCCGGATCGAATACGTGGGCCAGACGCCGGACCAGCCCGTTGCGTGCACGCTCACGCCGTACCTGACCCGGGGAAGCACGGGAACCGTCTGGTTCGACGATGTCACGATCGCGCCCGAGCCTCCTTCCTGGTCGGCGTACCTGATCCTGCCGGGGCAGGAGCGGCTCGATCCCGCGGGCGGGCGGATCGTCTTGGGGTCGGTCCTCTCGGGCAGGTTTGTTCCGGCACCCGGGAAGATCGAGGAGACGGATCTCTCCTGCCTGATTCGCGTGGTCGTCGGCGGACGGCAGGTCGCCGAGCTCGAGGCCCCCGTCCGGGACGGCCGGATCGCGGCCGAGCTCCCGGCTACGCCGGCCGGCCCAGCCGCGCTCAAGCTCACGCTCCTCGAGGCGAAGCACAAGTGGGTGCTGGGGGAGTGCGAGATCCCGGTCGCGGTGGCTGTCCCGGTCCCGCCGCCGGAATCCGCCTGCCGGATCGACGCCGCCGGCCGGGCCATGATCGGCGGCAAGCCGTTCCTGCCCGTCGGGCTCTACTTCAGCGGCATCCAGCGGGCGGATCTAGACCGGCTGGCCGCGAGCCCGTTCAACTGCGTCATGCCATACGGGAGCTTCGATCTCCGGTTCGACGGG
>Ga0315294_10000755_pt1 | contig 34957 bp, 28 predicted proteins | sample YL17G13_40_MG_FD_203626 | JGI IMG/M metagenome (GOLD analysis project Ga0315294, IMG submission 203626) | Sediment microbial communities from Yellowstone Lake, YNP, Wyoming, USA - YL17G13_40 | ecosystem: Environmental > Aquatic > Freshwater > Lake > Sediment | place: USA: Wyoming | collected...
CCGGAAAATAAACATCAACCGTAGTCCCGAAACCCGCGCCCACGATCGTTACCGTATCTCCGCCGATTGTGAAGTCCGGCCGAATCGCGCTCAGCGTTATCTCCGGCACGGCCTGCACCGCGGAGAAAGTTGAGGAAGTGGTGCCGAGGTTGTTGAAAACGTCCCGAATCTCCGCAAGCACGGAATGATTGCTCAAAAGGTCCTGCATTGCCATGCCTCCGGCCAGAAGGTCGCCGGGATGGGAATACCATTCCGCGTTTTCGGAATTGATGGTGAATTGCGCGGTCTGGTCAACGCCGTCAATCGTGATTTTCAACGTGCTCAGATCAACCGAAGAGCCCAGGTCGTAATACTCAACCACGAAGTGCGCCGGAATCGACGGCCAGTCCGATCAATTCATTTGATCCGAATTTTTTGCCGCCAGTCATCTATTTCTTAAACTTTGCCAGATCGATGATTTCGACTTTGGACTGATCAGCCCCTGGCTTGTCTTTCAAAGGCGGATGAACGGCTACTAGGCTGCCATCTGAATTTATGCCCATGACATCTCCTTGAAATTTCCCTAGAACCTTGCCTTGGCGAACATCGAAAATGACATTCATTTGCCCAGCCACTACGAAAACAACAGAGTTCAGTTTGCCACTCCAAAACTCGAAATCCGTCCAGCTATTACTTTCGGGACTTTGATCTTCAATCATACGCATCCATTGCGCCATTACCGCATTATCATAAGCCCTGTAAATTGTCCAATAGGGACGCTCGGTGATCTTGGCTGTGTAGTATTGGCCATCAGAAGAAAAATTTATTCCTTTATAGGGAGTATCTTCCCATTTCCTGGCTTGCACGTTGTAGCGCCCGGTATGATTTAGCTGGTCCACATAAATATTTGCGTCGTGACAAGACCATACTATGCTTTGATAGTAACCTAATCCATGTTCGCTAATCCTATTTTTGGCCTTGTTGCGAAAATTATATATCCAGATGCCGTCCTCGTATCCGGGAGGAGCAGGGGTCCCCCTCTCTCCAGCAATTTTCGATGAGAAGACGATGGAAGCTCCGGATGGTGAAAACGCAAAACCATGGCCGACATTTTTGAATCTAATAACACTTGAGCCGGTACCGGCATTTTTGATACTAAGTTGATAATAATATGTACTGTTTTCTTTATCCTGATATTTAGACAACTTACATCCCTCTACAATCGCAATCAAATCTGCACTGGGATTTAGGCTCACAAAATCAAATTGACAACTTGGTGAGGGCGCCATAAAAATGAATGAAGATTTATTAGCAATATCGTATTTGAGTATCCTATTACTAGTATAGGAAGTAGAAAAGACGCGGCCCCTTTTGAATAATATTGGTTTTTCAGCGGCCAATAGCGGCGAAGAATAAACAATGCACATTGCTAAGGATAGATAATATTTCGACGACCTGCTCATAATAACCCTCCTTGATCAATGGGCTAATTTAGTTGTATATGGATATGATCTTCGTGTTCATCTGTAGGTACTATATCGCAACCCGCGGGGGCTACAAGAAGATCCCGCCCTTGTGGATCAGTACATATGGTCCTAATTCCCATTTTGCAGAAGAGGTTTACCAAATCTTGGGTAGAGATGCCGTCATAGTCCCCCACAGGATCGATTCCGAAAGTAAAATTGTTCTCAGTACCGTCTGATCTTATATACCGCAAATCCGCAGCCCATCCAATATTATGATGGCATACCTTTTCTACTCTCTGGTGGACGGGGCACCATTCGTCCCAGCAAACTGGTCCTTGCATGGAGCTGATGTCATTAATAGAAATCCTTGGTCCTTCCGGGTGTTTGAGATACCATTCCCTGCCCACAGCTTCGATTATTTGGATCATCTTGAGTGTGCCCCAACTGTCGCCGTCGGGGCTGTTGAAATCGGTAGCCGTGCCATAAAAATGTCTATACCCAATGCCTTCCTCCGGCAACTGGAATCCGCCTATGAATCCGCTTGTCTGGTTGGGCGCGGAGGTGACAGAATCCCAGGCAACCGGGTCAAGATATTGCGTAACCGTATGCGTTCCGCCTGGCAGTACTTGTAGCACGCCGTTCACATTGAACGCCTCGAGGAGATCACTGATGCGGTCTGCTTCTCGGTCGAACAGCCGGCCCACGCCTATGCCTTCTGGGCCAAGGATGGATGAATCAGGCACGCTGAAATAAGATGCACCGTTTAGAATAGTCCCGGGATAGTTGTCCGGCACGCGGGAGGGATCCAGCACCATCAATTTGCTCTCAAGCGCGTCGCTCCACCAAATGGTGGCAAGCACCTTATCGAGATAAGGAGTGTAAGCCAAATCCCTTATTCCGGGTCCGGTGCAGGTTGCGGGGCAGGTGCTCCGCGCAGAGGTTGCGTTGGTCAGGGTAATTGTCGTTCCCATGTTCGATGTCTCCGCAACCGGGATAAGCAATTTGCCAATAAGCTACTTTTTGAACTTCGCCAGGTTTATAAAATTTACTTTTTGCTGGTCATACCATGTCCCATCGGGCTTCATCGGGTGAATTGCCACAACTGTGCCATTATAATTGCTTCCAATTACAAATCCTTCGAATTCTCCTGCTATGTCCCCATCTGGAATACTGAAAACTACATTTTGCCAGTCAGGTCCTGGACTTATTACCAGGGCATTTAACTGTTTGCTCCATAGTCGATATCGCATTTGCGGTGCGTTGGTGCGGCACTTTGCCTTGATCAGGTTTCCCCATTCAATCATTTCCCTGTTGTCTGACGTTTGGTAAATTTTGGCTCCACTCTCGTTTGGAGTTGATACATAATATAAACCATTCGGCGAGAAATATATTCCTCTATATTCGGTGGGCTCCAATCTGGCGAGCGAAACGTTGTATCTGCTAACTTCGTCATAATAGCAAACGTAAATATTATTGTCATGAGGCGACCAATTGATATCGCTGCTCGCGAAATCTCCGTCAGAAACTCTCTTCGCTCGATTGTTGTGGAAATTATAAATCCACATGCCGCCGCGATACCCCAGCGGTGGCTGCGAGCCTCTTTCGCCGAAAATTTGTTCGGTAAAAGCGATCTCTTTTCCGTCCGGCGAGAAGCTCGATTTATGTCCGTTATTGAAGCACCTTATTTCTTTTCCATTTCTGGTGTCAAGAATCATTAACCTATAAAACTTTTGCAAACGCCCGTCGGTATCTGATTCACATATTGCTATTAACGAGATTTTGTCCCCTTTAGGGCTTGTAGAATCTGCTCTCACGTTATAACATCCACTGGTGCTTGCAGCAAAATTGTAGGTTTTATGAGTCTTTTCAAGGATGTTGTATTTCTCGATGATGAACTGATTTTTGGTTGTCATTTTTTTCATATTTACATATGCAAAACCGTCTGGAGATATAATAGTTTTCTGCCAATCGTTGCCTAGAGATATTGGAGGAAATAAGAATATCAGAATGGCCGCTAGAACGTTACGACTATTTCCGTTCATTTTATGCCCCCTTTTTAATCATAAATTGATCTGTATGTGGATATGATCCCCATGATTTGTATCATGGGTCAAGTTGCATCCTTGAGGCTGACTAAGGCCGGAATCCTGGTGATAATAGATTTGCCTGATCCCCGCCTTGCAGAATATATCAATTAATTGTTGGGTAAGAAGCTGACTGAATGGCGCATCCCACACTGTAACTGCTGATTCATCATGATCATCTCGCATATACCTTAAATCGGCAGCCAATCCAATATTATGGTGACACTTTCTTTCCCATATCTGAAGAAGCGGATTCCATGTCCACCAGCAAACTGGTCCTTGCATGGAGCTGATGTCATTAATAGAAATCCTTGGTCCTTCCGGGTGTTTGAGATACCATTCCCTTCCTACAGCTTCGATGATTTGAATCATCTTCAATATACCCCAACTATCGCCATCCGGGTTGGTGAAATCAACAAGCTCGGAATAATAATGCCGGTATCCTATGCCCTCTTCCGGCAACTGGAATCCGCCTATGAATCCGCTTGTCTGGTTGGGCGCGGAGGTGACAGAATCCCATGCAACCGGGTTAAGATATTGCGTAACCGTATGCGTTCCGCCTGGCAGTACTTGTAGCACGCCGTTCACATTGAACGCCTCGAGGAGATCACTGATGCGGTCTGCTTCTCGGTCGAACAGCCGGCCCACGCCTATGCCTTCTGGGCCAAGGATGGATGAATCAGGCACGTTGAAATAAGTTGCACCGTTCAGGATAGTCCCGGGATAGTTGTCCGGCACGCGGGAGGGATCCAGCACCATCAATTTGCTCTCAAGCGCTCCGCTCCACCAAATGGTGGCAAGCACCTTATCGAGATAAGGAGTGTAAGCCAAATCCCTTATTCCGGGTCCGGTGCAGGTTGCGGGGCAGGTGCTCCGCGCAGAGGTCGCGTTGGTCAGGGTTATCGTCGTTCCCATGTTCGATGTCTCCGCCACCGAGACGTTGTTGGAATGATTGAAACCGATAAAGGTCCTGGTCCCCAGGTTGTTCGCGACCGCGTCCACGCCGCCATAACAAACAGGGTGCCCCGGGTTGTTAGCGTCTATTATGCTTACGCTTACGAGGCTATTCATAAGTATAATCCTGCTGTCCTCATCCTGCGAAATCGCGGTGGTGCCCCCCGGACCCTTATTAATGATAATTGCCTTCCATTGATCGGATTCCTGGTTAAAATATCGCTTGGGAAACATGGCCAAGCCATAGGGGTTTAATTGCGCGTTGCCGGCAGGTTGACTGTAAACCGTGGGCGCCAGGGTGCTCGGAGGTGAATTGCCATCATTAATATAGTAACGGGATACGTCAACGCTGTAGATTGAAGTCCCCGCGGTTCCGTCCGGCGCCAGGAGGGCCTGTTTGCCATCAGGCGTCAAGGCAATATCGAAAAAGCCGCCCGAAAGACCGCTCGTCCTGCTCCGCATCGCTGAACATGTATTTCCCGCCAAGACCTTTCTGATTTCTATTTCAGAGATCGCGGGGTTTCCGCCCGCCACAAAAGCTCTGCCACCGTCAGAGCTGATGGCAAGTCCGCGAGGTCCGGAGGCGTAGGATGATCCGCATTGAAGCGAAAAGGTGGTGTGAATGTCATTGGTAAGAGTGTCTATGAAAACCAGGCTGTTGCCGCCCGGGCCGCTGTTCGCCACCACCGCCCAACGACCGTCAGGGGTGATATCCACCGCGTAAGGCCATGGATTGGTCCCAGGAATCAATATCGATGTCAAAACTGTATTGTCCCGGTAGTCAAAAACCGTTATCCGGTTGCTGCCGCGATTCGCAATATAAGCATAGGGCAGTCCCACTGTGAAACCGAGTTCGTTGCTGACGTTCGGAGTCAGGCCGACCTGGTTCTTGGCGAACACCACCCCGGTTATTGCGCTCCCCGGAACCTCAACCAAAATGTAAGTCGCTCCCGGCTGCACGCCTTCCACCGTGACCTTCACAAACTTGTTGGTCCCCGAAAAATAAGCATCAACCACCTCGCCGAAATTCGTTCCCTTTATCCTTACCGTGTCGCCTCCGATGGTAAAGCTCGGGACGATTTGAGTAATATTCAACACCGGCGCAGACTGCGAAGTCCGGAAATGGATCAGAGAAGACGCCAGGTGCAGATAAATGTCCTGGATGTAGACCGCAAGATCATGTTCGCCGCTCAGAATGTCTCCGGGGTTCGGCCACCATTCCGCGCCGTCCGAATAGACCGTAAATTGCGAGCTGATGTCAACCCCGTCCAGGATGACCTCAAAACTGCTCAGCGCAATATAAGTGCCCACGTCGTAAAATTCGATCTCGAAATAAGGAGTGTTGGTCTCATAGCTGCCGCCGTCAAGCGGGGAGATGACAGTTATTATCGGCGGAAGGCCGTCCTCGATTAGCAGGAGTGCGGAGTCAAATGACTGGTTGCCGGATGCGTCGGAAATCCAGGCGTTGAACACGTTGCCGCCTGCAACTCCGGTTGCCGAGCCGGTGGCGGAAGAAGAAGTTTTGGTTAGTGTGGAGGTTATGTCCGTGTCGTTATGATAGACAAGGAGCGAATTGAGGTCAATGCCGGCGCCGGTGTCGGAGTAGGTGATGTTGATGGCGATGGCGTAGCCGGTGGTTGCGCCGTCCGCGGGAGAGACGATGGTGAGGGTCGGAGGAATGGTATCGATTCGCCAGATGAGTGTTGCGGGCGTGGGGTCGGTGTTGAGGGAGGAGTCGGTGGCTCGGACCTCAAAGGTGTGGAGACCGTCAAGAAGAGCAGAATAATTTTTGGGCGAAGAGCACGCGCTCCAGCCCCCGGCGTCAAGCTGGCATTCAAACGCGCACCCGGTCTCGCTGCAACTGAATTCAAAACTTGCGTCTTTCGAATTGGTGGGATTGGCCGGACCGGAATCGATGTAAGTCTCCGGAGGCGTGATGTCGATGACGGTGATTTCCAAAAGCCTCGCCGCATCCAGTCGAGCGGGGAACCGTTGGCCGGGGATAAGGTATTCCATGTCCGCCGGGATGTAGGCGGTCAAACGGATGATGCTGCCGAGAGCGCAGCCCACGCCTCTAACCTTGACCGCGGCGATGCCGAGCTCAGGGTTCACCAAAGTCGGCTGATAGTCATAGCCGAGCGGGTTGCGCCAGGCCCAAACCGTGGCGCCGCCCGCAGGGTCGAAGCCGTAAATTTGAGCAGTGGATGCGCACTGGCTGGTCGGGTCAATGGCAAATATGATTCCGAACCCGGTCCTGGGCCAGTGGCCCGCGCCCGCGGAGGAGTAACTTACCGCGCTGATCTCAATCCCGACCGTGTCAGCCGGGTCAATGGTGAGCCCGACACTCGCGCCCTCCCACTCCAAAGTGGCGGGCGCGCCGTAGGTGTTCCAGTCTCCCACAAACCAGCTTTCGAGGAAGCTGATGTCCGCGCCGCTGATCAAGCCGTCGCCGTCAAGGTCTTGACGGTACCTGGACTGCGGGTATCCGAAGTAGAGATCAGCGTCGTCTTGCGTGTTGTCCATGTAAACGGAGACCAGGGTCGCGTAGTCGTTGCCGGAAATGATGCCGTCCATGTCCGAATCGCCCCAGTAGAACGACCCCGGCTTCTGAGCATGGGCGATCCACATAGGCAGGGTGAGTAATAAAAACAGAAAGGATAAACGAGAAACGAGCAGCGGGAAACGATGAATCGCGGCATCGCTCTGCTTACCGGACCATAGGTGAAAAACTATAAACTCAAAAAAGCTCTTCCCTCGGTCCTTACCCTTGCCGGTCTGTAATCCTCCGCCCATTGAGCCCCTCCCCGAGGCGCCCAACTGCCTGCGCCATGCTTGGCCTCCGACTGCTGACTCTATTCCTACCATGCCTGCAATATCATGTCAAGCAAAAAATGTCATTAAATTATGCTTTATGCCTTTTCGCGATACAGGTGAGAACGCGTTGGCCTCGGTGAACTTTCAATGGATTTGACTGTCCAATAAAATGCGTATATGCTAGAGAACTCAGGTATTCGACTGGAAGGGATTTTAAGGAGGAACCGATGAAGAAATTGTTGGTGGTCTTTTTGGCATCCGGGTTGGCGCTGGGATTTTCGTGCAAGAAAAAGTCGGAAGCGCCCAAGCCCGAGACCCAGGCTGAAAATTCCGCGGTGCAGACGCAGCCACCGGAGCAGCCGGAGGGCAAGATCATAACGCCGGGGAAATTCTACCAGTTTGAAATTGACCGGCTGGCTTTGCTCAAGACCCACAAGGTGAAGTTCCTGGACATCCTCAAGGGCGCCAAGAAAAAGGATGGCGTCCTGATCGGGAAGATCAAGGAAGCCAACAAGGCGATCGTGGCGGACTTCATCGCGATGACGGACAAGGCGCAGATCAACGCCTTTGACTACCGGAAGACCACTCAGGACGAAGCTGCTCGGCTGGCCAATGAAGGGTATATCAAGGCCCACGCCGAAATCACTGAAAAGATCAAGCAGCTGCAGAATGAGATCGTGGCGATTGACACCGCGGCCAAGGCCGAAGTGGAGCGGTTGAAGATCGTTCCCGAAGATTTGATGGAAAAAGCGCCCGAGGCTCCGGCGGGCGCCGGCCCGGCTCCGGTCGGGAAATAACCGGCCGCGGGGCGTATCCCGCGAATGCGCTTGACATTTCTCGGAATAGAGCTAAATTATACTGCAATTTAAATTCTCTCAGGAAGGAGGAGGTAAGATGAAAAAGGTTCTTTTGGCGATGCTTTTTGCAGCCATGGCGCTGAGCTTCTCGTGCAAGAAACAAGAGGCTGCTCCCGAGGCGCCTGCTCCCGAAGCGCCGGCTCCCGAAGCGCCTGCTCCAATGGTTCCCGCGCCCGCGGAGACTGTTGCTCCCGGCGCGACCGTTGCTCCCGGCGCGACCGTCATCAAGTAAGCGGTTACCAGCAGCGGTCTGAATTCGAGTTGGAGCTTGCCGGGCAAATCAGTGGCCCGGCAGGCAAGCAGAGTTTATTTGCGCAAAAGGCGTGCTCCGATGCAAGCGGGGCACGCCATTTTTTTGTGCGGGCGTTTAGATTGAAAAGATTGAACCTCGTTCCGCGCCTGCCGGATCAGTTCAGCGGGATGTAAACCCCGATCCCCGCTCCCTCGCTCCCCTCCGCGGGCGATATCGGAACGATATAAACCCGGGATGCCTCTGATTTCTTTTCGGTGACGCGCCGGCGCTTTTCGTAAGGCCAGTCGTCGTGGTTCCTGGAAACCGAGTAGCCCACGATCATTCCCAGTCCCGCGCCCATCACCACGTCGCTCAAGTAATGACGGTTGCTGTCCATGCGGGCGGCCGCGGTGAGCAGGGCGAGGGAATAGGCGGGGATCGCCCAGTAGTGCCCGAACTGGTCGTCGATCACCGCGGCGAAGCAGAAGCTGTCGCTGGTATGTCCGGAGGGGAAAGACTCGTTCCCGTTGCCATCGGGCCTTTCGCGCCCGACCATGGCCTTGAAGGCCGTGGTGTAGATTCCGTTCAGGGCCTCGGCTTCCATCATCACTTCCCCGGCGGTGGCCAGCTTCTGGTTGTCCGCGGCCCAGCCCGTGCCCCAGAGCGCAAGCGCCACCCCGGCCTGCATGTAAGCCTCCCCCCACTCGTTGCCCGCGTCGCGCCAGTCCCCGAGTTTGTACCCGTCATGCAGCCACCAGGCCCGGACCTTGTCGTCCTGGGTGGTGGCCGCGGCCGCGGCCATGAGCGAAAAGGTCCAGTAGGGCACGGTCTCGCCCGAGAAACTTGACTTGGCGCCCTCCCACAAGTGCGGCGCCAGCACGTCCACGAAATATTCCCCGGGCTTGGGATGGACGTCGTTCCTGGGAGCTTTTTCGGTCTTTTCGCTTTTCGGTTTTTCCTCCGCGGTAATCAAGCCCGGGACCAGGAAAAGCGCCAGCGCAAAGACCAAAGCCTTTTTCATCTTTGACTCCTTTGACAATTCTTTTTGGCTGTGCAGGCGCAAGGGAAAAGCCGGCGCCGGACCGCGCCCGGGATGCCTCTCCCCCAACCTGAACCCATTCCAAGCAATCAAATCCGAGTCCATAATTTCATGGTTCCCGAGAAATTTCAAGAGCCCTGGAAGCCGCGTTTTCGGAATCGGCCTTGGTAGCGGGCAGGCACCGGGGAGATGAGGCAAAGGACAAGTCTTTGGGAACCGGCTAGTCCACCTGTCCGGTGATCTGAGACTTGATTTCTTTTTTGGTGGCGGTGTCCTTGGCGGTAACGGTGAGGATGCCTTCGGTGTCCACCGAGAAAGTCACTTCGATTTTTTCCCGGCCCTTGGGCATGGGGGGCAGACCGTGGAAATTGATTTTGCTCAGCAGTTCGTTTTCCGCGGCGTTCGGGCTATCGCCCTGCATCACGGTGAGCTGGACCGAACTCTGGTTGTCCTTGTGGGTGGTGAAGACCTGCGTCTTCTTGACCGGCACCGTGGTGTTCCGGGGAATGATCACCTTGAACCTTCCGTCGGGCAGCCCCAGTCCGATGTCGAGCGGGACCACGTCGAGCAGCAGCACTCCGGTCTCGCCCCGGGTGATGATGTCGGCCATGATCGCGGCCCCGACCGCGACCGCCTCGTCCGGGTGAACGCCCTTGGAGGGGTTCTTGCTGAAGTACCAGCGGATTTTCTCCCAGATCAAAGGCATCCGGGTCTGGCCGCCAACCAGCACGATGTCGTCAATCTCCGCGGACCTGAGCTTGGAGTTATCCAGCGCAACCTGGCAGATGTCCAGGGTTTTTTCAACCAGCTTTTCCGTCAGCTTTTCCAGCTCCTCGCGCTTGAGCTTGTATTCAAGATTGAAGGTCCCCTTGTCGGTCTGGGCAATATAAGGCAGGTTGATCTCAGCCTCTTTCCTCATGCTCAACTCTTTCTTGGCTTCCTCGGAGGCCAGCCGCAGGCGCTGGAGCGCGACCCAGTTGGAGGAAAGGTCAACCCCGGTTTCTTTTTCAAACTTGTGGGCGAGGTATTCCATGATCCGGTTATCGAAGTCGATTCCGCCGAGGAAAGTGTCGCCCGAGGTTGAAAGCACCTGATAGAGGTTTTTTTCCACGTTCATGACGGTGACGTCAAAGGTGCCTCCGCCCAGGTCGTAGATCACCAGTTTTTTTTCCACGCCTTTGCGGAACCCGTAGGCCAGCGCGGCCGCGGTCGGTTCGTTGATGATGCGCGCAACCTCCATTCCCGCCATTTTTCCGGCCCGGCGCACCGCGGCTCGCTGCCGGTCATTGAAGTAAGCCGGGACGGTGATGACCGCCTTGATTTCGGGGTCCTTCAGGTAATCCTCGGCCACCTGCCGGATGTAACGCAGGATCAACGCGGAGATTTCCGGGATGGTGAAGGGGTGCTTGTTGCCCAGCACCTGGACCTCGCCGGACTTGCCTTCAACGATCTCGTAATAGAAGCTCTGCTTGACTTTCTGCACGATCCAGGAGTTGAAGTTCCGGCCCAGGAGCCGCTTGGAGCCCTGGATGGTGTTCTCGGGGTTGGTGAGCGACTGCCGCACCGCGTCGTACCCGACCAGCAGCTGGTCCTGAGGCGTGAACGCCACCACGCTCGGGATGGTGAGGTAGCCCTTGCTCGAAGGGATGATCTTGGGCGTGCCGTTTTCCACGATGGACGCGCAGGAAAAAGTAGTCCCCAGGTCGATCCCTATTATCTTCACGGTTCTTCTTGATCACCCAAGGGGTATTCCACGGCCAGGAAGTTCGCGAGCGCCTTCTGCTGGCTCTGGTCAGGGTTGATGAATTTAATGCCCATTCCCGGGGCCAGCTTCTTGTCCTTTTGCTCCCGGGCCTCCCTTTCGCTGACCACCCGCACCACTTCGCCCTGAATCTCAACCTCTTCGGAACTATCCGGATGGATCAAGGTCAGGGTGATGATTACTCCCACCGGCTTGGGGTCGGTGGTGGGAATGAAAATTCCTCCCTGGCTGATGTCCTTGGCGTAGTTCTCGAGCAGGGTGGTGAGGTCCGGGAATTTGACCTTGAGCCGGATCGATGACCGGGGGTGCCTCCTGCGGTCAAGCTTGACCTCCGGATTAACCTTGGCCTGGCTGTCAACGTACCTGGTCAGCCGTTCCTGCATGGCCTGCGGGAAATCAACGAAATGGATGCCCATGCCCGGGTCCCAGCCGCGCTCCTTGGCGGTCTCCGGCTCGATGGTGTGGACAACCTCTCCCACCGTGTCTATCGGCTTCTTCTCCCCGGGAAGGAAGATTTTTATTTCGATCACGGTTTGAGAAGGAAGCGGACTATTGGACTTGATGAAAATACCACCCTTGGAAATGTTCTTGGCGTATTCCTTGTAAAACTGGTCAAAGTTCTTGAAATGTACTTCAATCTCCGCCTGGATCCTTAACAGTTCCCTCCGACTCATATCAATTTCACTCCTGCCCTATTTTGGAATGAAATCAATCAAAAGTCAAAATCCATATTCCCCGAGGAGTCCCGCGGTTCTTGCATGAGGCGAAAAGGCGGGTCCGCGAGCGGCCTCACGCAGGGGCGTGGGGTGATGTTTCTGCGCCGATGGCCGCGGATTTTGCTGATTGTTCAGCTCTGACCCGAATGGCGCTAAGTTAAGCTCATGGACAATTCCGGTCTTGCGTTTCCTTAGCCCGGCCATTTATGCTTGGACTGCGATTGAAATTGCTTTTCGATAGCCCGGCCATTTATGGCCGGGAAGCGACCGCCTAAAATCCTTGCTGCGGCCCGCGCCGGGCGCGGGCCGCAGCGGGAGGGGGGCGCGGCCGGGTTCCCCGGCGCTGAAGCGCCGGGCTATCGAAACCCGAACTCCCGATCAAATTATTTGGTTGATGACCATAAGCGCCGGGCTATCGAAACCCGAACTCCCGATCAAATTATTTGGTTGATGACCATAAGCGCTTGGCTATCAGGCTCAACCTTAAATTAGCGCCATTCAGCTCTGACCCCAACAATTTCCAATTTCCGAATAAGGCGGATGCCGCTGGATTTTTATTCAACCCTTTTGACCAGGTATTGTCCGGTCCAGGGCCCGTTGTTCCAGGTGATCCCGCCCATGACTTTGCCGTCCTCGGAGAGGGCAAGCCGATATTTGTCCAGGCCCAAAATCTGGTTCGGGTCATCTTTGTCATAACCGTTGAAGACCAGAAAGCCCGGACCTTTCATTTCGCCCTTCACGTATTCCGTGCCGGTCAGTCCCGCTTTTTTGGCGTAGACTTCGCTTGCGTTCGTGCCGACTTTTTTCAAAACCCAGACGATTTTGCCCCGGAGCGAGCCGTCGCTTCCTTTTTCCAGGGTCATGTCCGCGTCGAAGATGAACCCGGTTTCATTGGTCCATACCCCGCGCCAATGCCCGGCGGGGTTATCCGAGGCCTGCGCAAACGCCGGAGACGCGACCGCGGCCAGAAACATTGCCGCCAGAACCGCCCAAAAAAACTTTTTCATCTTGTTCCCTCCTTGGCTAAATTTTTAGTCGCCGTTGAATTCCGGCGACTGGTAGATGATCTTACCCCCGCAAACCGCGGCTTCAACCCGCAGCTCCCGGATTTTGTCCGCGGGGACTTGCGCGGGATTGCCGGAAAGCGCCACAAAGTCCGCGCGCTTTCCCGGCCGTATGCTGCCCTTGAGATCATCCTCAAACTGCGCATAGGCCGCATCGATGGTAAACATCCGGATAGCTTGCTCCACCGTAACCCCCTGACCGGTCACAAATCCCTCGCGGGTGATTGCGCATTGGATTGCGTGCAGGACGTCGGTGGACGATGCCGGAGCGTCGGATGCTCCGGCAACTTTGACGCCGGCGTCGAGCAGCGCGCGAAAGGGATACGCCCATTGGGCGCGTTCCGGTCCGAGCCTTCTGGGGAGCCATTCCTTTTCCAGGTGGACGAACAGGGGCGAGCTGGACACGACCAGGCCCAGGCGGGCGATGTCCGCGATGATCCCGGCATCGAGCAGCGATGCGTGCTCGAGACGGTGGCGGTGGTCGGGCCGGGGGTATTCGCGCAACAGCCGCCGGTAAAGTTCAACCACGGTCCGGCAGGCGGCGTCCCCGATCACGTGCACCGCGATCTGGAGACCGGCCGTGTGCGCAAAGACCATGCGCCGGTACATCTCTTCCTCGCTGTAGATCAGAAAGCCGCGCTTATCCGGCTGGTCGGCATAAGCCCGGCTCATGTATGCGGTGCAGGACCCGAAGGTGCCGTCCGCCCAGAATTTAATGCCTGCGATCTTGTGTCCGGCGGCGGGCTTGGGTTGATGGAGTCTGGTCTTTTGCGCGGCCGCGACCAGGGCCAAATCGCGGGCGACCAAAAAGGAGCACAAGTTGATCGGGATAAAATCCATCAGCGCGTTCATCAGCATGACGTCATAGGCCCCCTGCTTGCCCAAAATCCCTTCCTCATCGGTCTGGAGCATCACTCCGGCCGAGGTTATGCCTCGGGAGGCCAGTTTTTCAAAGCAGGTCTTGGCCGCGGCCATGATCCTTTGCATGTCCGGCATTGGCATTGCGGCCAATAGGGCCTGGGCAGCTGCCTCGCGGAACGGCCCGGCCGGGTAACCGTCATTCTCCCGGTCAATTCTCCCGCCCTGGGGGTCAACGGTTTTGGCCGAGAGCTTTGCGGCCTGGATGGCCCTGGTATTGGCGATGACCATGTGCGCGTCAGCCTTGACCACCACCGCGGGCCGGTCCGGAATTGCCGCGTCCAGGTCATGACGGTTGGGCAGCCTCGGCTCGCGGAGCTTCTGGTCCTCAAACTGCAGCCCGACCACCCACTCCGGCGGAGCGATTTCCCGGGCGCCCGAAATCATCCGCTCTTGCAGTTCCTCGATGCCGGCCACTTTGCTCAGGTCAGGATACATCATATAGGTAACCATGCCGGTGGGATGGAGGTGGGTGTCAATGAACCCCGGCAAAAGTACCCGGCCGCCGAGGTCCAAAGACTCAAACCCGGGCCCCAGCATTGACCGGCACTCTTTCTCCGACCCGACTGCAATGATCCAGCCGTCTCTGACCGCAACCGCGTCTGCCTCCGGACGCGCGGCGTCAACCGTGTAAATTTGTCCGCCCAAATATAATTGCGCGCCCGGCTTCAATAACTCTGACCTCCGGCGATGATTTTGCTCCGCCTGCAACGACCTATTTCGTTCCCATGGAAACGATGGAACCCCATGCCATGATCAGATAGGCGATGATCACCAGCGCCTGAAAGCCCGGGCTGCCCCAGAAGCCCAGGCTCAAGGACGGCCCCGCGGCTTGGGCTTGTCTCCGGCATCTCCTCAAGGCCGGGATGATCAACAGCGCCACCAGCACCGCCATTGCGCCCCCCACGATCCTCATGAACCCCATAAAGCCTTTCATGCCGCTTATTGCCAGGAGCAGGGACGGAAGCGTCGCGATCAGCCACGAGTTCCGGTCTCCGGTCTTCAGCCGTTCCTTGACAACCACCGCCAGAGCGTAAGAAACGCTCCAATAACTGGTGAGCAGGGCAAAAAGCGCAAAAAACGAGCCGAGCAGAAGATGCCATCTGCCCACGGCCTCGCCCCAGCCGATCATGGCCACCTCGGTCACCTTTCGAGAAACCAGGATTGACATCAGGGTTATCACCACGACCGAGCCCAGGGTGATGGCCAGTCCGATCACCACCGCCCAGGGGATCATTTTCAGGTTCCAGGACAGACCTTCAACCACCTGGGGCACGGAAAAAAACACCGCAAAGGCGAACATCGCCATTCCATACAGGGCCAGAGCTTCTTTGAGTCCTCCGCCCGGATCATGAATTTTTTGAAAAGGCGCTCCCAGCGAGCCGAGGGCAAGGACCCCGAGCATGATTATGATTCCGGTCACCGCGTATTTTTCGCTGACCCCCAGGCCCTTGATCCCGAAAAAGACCACGCCCGCGGCCAGGGCATAGGTGATGACCTCTCCGGCCCGGAGCGGGAGCGCCAGCGATGCCGCCTGGAAGAGCGTGACCATGATTTCTCCGCAGCCCACGACGTAGCCGGCGAGCAGGGAAAAGAAACCGGTGACGATCAGGATGAAGAACGCCCAGGTGAAAAAAATTCGGCCGCGTCCCCGGAACAGGTATTTGCCGAACAGCTCCACCAACTGGTGGCCCTCGCCGTCAATCACAACCATTTCCGCGATCATCAGATGGAGCAGCACGCTGACCAGGTAGGCGGCCGGCAGGATGGCGAAGATTTCGATTGCGCCGTTGAGCGAAGCCAGATAGGGCACGGCCATGACCCCTCCGCCCACGCCCAGCCCGGCCACGATCGAAGACGCCTCCCACAAGCTCAGCCTGGTTTGACTATTGCTCATCGGGGATTAAAAAAATTTGTTAATTGCATGGGTTACCCGGCCTCGGCCCTGAGGCTCAGCCCCGAAGGGCCTTGAGCTTGACCGCGGGCCCGGCGGCATACTTTGCCAGGGCGTCCAGGTCCAGCTCCACTCCAAAGCCCGGGCCCTTTGGGTGCTTGGCGGTCCCGTTGCTGTAGTCAAGCTCTTCCGTGATCAGGTCGTCCTCCATCATGACGTGCCCGAAAAGTTCAGGGGCGTGCCCGAGCGAGTTAAACCTGGCCGAGGCCAGATGTATCTGCATGGCCGAGGCGATCCCCAGGCACTGGTCATGCACCACCACGCCCAGGCCCCGGAGTTCGGCGTAGGTAATGGCCCGGAGCGCGTTGGTGACCCCGCCCGGCCGGGTTGAGTTGATCCCGATCACTCCCACCGCGCCCAACTCAACCAGGGACACGATGTCCTTGAGCGAGAAGCAGCCCTCGTGACACATCAGCGGGGTGGAGACCCGCTTCTGGACGTAAGCCATTCCCAGGTAGTCCGCGGCGCGCACCGGCTGCTCCGCCAGATCAATCCCGAACGGTTCTATCGCCTTGATCGCGCGCACGGCCGCGGCTGGACTATACGCCTGGTTATAATCAACCCGCAGCCGGACCTCCGGGCCCAGGGCCTCGCGCATGCCCCCTATGATCCGCGCGTCCTCGGCTATGCTCCGGCCCAGCTTGACCCGGATGGTGAGCATGCCTTGCTTATAAAACCCCTGGGCCAGCCTGACCATGTCCTCCGGCGCCATCAACGGGATCAGCGCCGCAAGCGGGATTTCGTCCACCACCCGGCCGCCCATGAAGTCGCCGGCGGGCCGGCCGCTGATCCTGCCCATCAGGTCATAGCAAGCCATGTCAAGCATGCCCTTGGCAACCTCGTTCAGTGTGACATTATTATCCATCCGCGACCGGATGCGTTCGACCTGGAACGGGCTTTCGCCCAAAACATATTTACCAAGGCCGTTCTCCACGATGTCAATGATCTGCCGGGGTGAGGTTCCGGTTTCCGGCAGCCAGACAAAAGCCTCGCCCAAACCCGCGTTCCCGTCTTCGGCCATAAGCCGGCAGATGACAAAATCGCCGCCCAGCCAGGCTTCCTCCGCAGGAATCGCCATCCCCAGCCCGCCCGCGGCCGAACCCATGGCCTGCTTAACCCCTTCCCGGAACGGCACGAACAAAGGCGTCAGTTCAATGCCGACTATTTTCGGGCCCGGTGCTTGATGGGTATGTCTGGTCCCAGCCATAATCCGCCCCCCTCGCTCCTACTCGTCCCCAAAATCTACCACAAAATGAATATCCTCACAATTGCAGGGTAGGCCGGCGGCACTTTGAAGGCCCCGAGGCTTTGGCCGTCAAGTCCCAAGTAGAGCCCTGACCCCAAGGCTTTTCTCACCAGGTGGAAATCATCCGGGCTTGCTTGTCCCTGAAGGTCCCGACCACGATCATGATGATGTCGACCAATTGGCCCACTCCGAGCAGGCCCGCGGTGAACAGCCAGAGGATGCCGGTGCCGGTCTTGCCCGCGTAGAAGCGGTGGATGCCGCAGAGTCCGACGATGGGGAATAATAAGGCCAGCAGCAGCGCGGTGGTCCTGGACTTGGGAGATGCCTGGCCTTCCTGTGCCTGGGGAACTGGCTGTGTCATAATGCCCCTCCTTTTTTCGATGCCATCATTCTAGCCGTTTGGGTGCGAATTGACAAAGCCTCCCGGTTCTGCGATTGGAGACTATCTGGGATATATCTGCTCTCCGGGCAGGGGAGGGGCGGAGGCGAAGGATTTTTCAAGCGCGACCACTGCGAACCTGGTGCCGGCCACGCTCTCCATGCCCGCGAATTTGCCCTTGACCTGGTAGGCGCTGGGCTCGGACGAGAGCACGGCCAGGGCCAGGGGCTGGTCTTTGGAGAGCGAGTCGAAAAATTTATCCATTCCCGCGACTCCGATTCTGGACGCTGAGATCGGGAAAGCTCCGGGCGCAGGCGCAAGTCTCGGCCATGCTTTGTGGTCGATCCAGGAGAGGTATTTGATTGCGAGCATTCTCCGGAATTTTTCAGCCACCACCTTGGGCATGACTTCCGGCTCATGGCCCTGGCCGTTGACCGGCGCGGAAACAATCCTGGCCTGGAGCAGCCGCCAGGGCTGGGATCTGGCCCAGCCTTTATCCTCCACCGCCCTGATCACCCCGACCTGGCCCGCGCCGAAGTAAGCGTTGTACCGGTACATGGCCTGCTGGTTGAAAAATTCGAGCTTGTCCCCGGACTGTTCAAAGCCCTGGAACTCGCCCAGGATTTCCAGCGCCCGCCAGAGACCGAGCGCGGAAACCGCAACTCTTTTCCGATCCTCCAAATTGCGCCGAGTCTTCCAGATCATGAACCGGACAAAGCAGAGCGTGTCCCTGTCCCAGGCCGTGGTGGAAAGCAGGGGAACCACGTTCGGATAACCGTCCTCGCCCACGGTCGCAAAAAATTTCACCGGGGTTTTCTTGATGAACCCGAAAGCCTTGTCGCTCAAGACCGGCATCACAGTTCCCCCGCGGCCAGCGCCTCGCGCGCGATGATCTCGTCCTGGATTTCCCTGCCCAGCGCGGTGAAATAAGCGTTGTAACCGGTCACGCGCACCAGCAGGTTCCGGTAGGTCTCGGGATTTTTCTGCGCCTCGCGCAAAAGCTCCGGGCCGATGACGTTGATCTGCAGCGCGCTGCCGCCTTGCTTCTGGAATCCCCGGAGGAACCCGGCGAGGATTTTCTTGCCGAGTTCGCCCTTGATGATGGACGGGTTGAAGCTCAAGGTCAGCGACCCGCCGTTGGGCACGAATTCGAACCCGACTTTGGAGACCGAGGCCGCGATGCTGGTCGGGCCTTTGTGCGCGACCCCGGTTACCGGGCAGATGCCGTTGGAAAGATAAGTCCCGCGCTTTCTCCCGTCAGGCATGGCCGAGGTTGACATGGCGTAGAGGATCCAGTAGTTCCACGACAAATATCCGACCCGGAACTTCCGGCCCGTGGCCGGAGAAGTCCGTCGGAAAACTTCCTCGCTGAAAAAACGGTTCAGCTCGAACGAGATCCGGTTCACGGCGTCGTCGTCGTTCCCGAACTTGGGCGCGCGCGCGAGCAGGGTCTGGCGCAGCACGTCAAAGCCCTGGAAGTTGGCTTTGAGGCCGCGGATCAGCTCTTTCATGCTCACCCGCTTCTGGTCGAAGACCAGCGACTTGACCGCGGCCAGCGAGTCCACCGCGGTGGCGAACGCAACCCCTTCCACCGTGATGAAGTTGAACTCCGGCCCGCCCGCGGAGACGTCCTTGCCTTTCTCCGCGCAGCCGTCAACCAGCGCGGACAACAGCGGCGTGTTTTCGAACCGGGCGCGGATGGCGTCGGCCTTGCCCGCGGAGTCCAGGATGCGGTCGAGCAGCGCTTTCAGCTGCCGCCTGGCCGCGGCGAAGAACTGGTCAAAGCTTTTGAATTTTTCCGGGTTCCCGGTCCGGGGTCCGAGCCGGAGTTTCAGCCGCTGGTCGCGTCCGTTGAAGAGCGCAAGCTCCACCGCCTTGGCGAAATTGAGGTTGACGTCGACCGTGCCGGCTCGCTCGCAGCCCTGCAGCGTGTTCTCCAGGCAGCCCACCGGGGCGTAGTCCCAGAGCCGGTCCTTGGGGTAATGCGCTTGTTCCAGGGCCTTTTCCGAGATGGCGTCGAAGTTCATGAGGAAAGGCGATCCCTGGGTCTTGGCGCACATGCCGGCGACTCGGGCGAGCAGTTGCTCCGGGGTTTTGGGGTGGAGCCTGATGTTGGGCTTGGGCTCGAGCAGGTTCATCTCTTCGATGACTTCCAGGATCAGCCAGGTGAGTTCGTTGCTCTGGTCTTTTCCGTCCGGGCCGTGCCCGCCGATGGTGATGAGCTGCCCGAACCCGGAGTTGATCCCCTGGTTGGACCCGGTGCGCGCCATGAAATCGTAGGCGTAATTGTGCTTGATGAACCAGCAGCGCATAATCTCCTTGGCAAATTCGCGGGAAATCTTCCCGCTCAAAAGGTCCTTGGAAAAATACGGGTACAAATACTGGTCAACCCTGCCCGGGCTGAGACCCGGACCAGGGTAACTCTCGTTCGCCATCACCAGCATGTGAGTGAACCAGAGCGACTGCACCGCCTCCCAGAAACCATCCGCCGGCAGCCACGGAACCTTGCGCATGATCTTCGCGATTGACTCCAACTCCGACTTCCGCTCCGCATCCTTTTCCAACTGCGCCAGCTTTGCCGCCTCAGCCCCGTATTTCTCGGCCAGGTCCTTCACCGATTGGCAGGCGATGATCAGCGCATCGAGAAAAATTTCATGGTCCGCGTTTTCCGCCTTGACCTTGAGCGCTTCGAAAGATTCCACCATTCCCTTGAAGCCGATCTGAAGCGGTTTTTTATAGTTGGGGATCAGGTGGCCGGGGATGGCCCCGCAGTTGCCGATCCCGAAAGCGTTCATGAACAGGTTGCTGCGATACCATTTTTTCTCCAGCCGCTCCCATTCCTTGCGTTCGGCGTCGTTAAAGCATTTGCTCAGCGAGGTGTTGAACTGGCCGCCAACGATCAACTCCCCCTCCAGGATGCGCGCCGGGAGACGCTTGCTCACGACCTCCGCGAAAAAAATCGCCTGGCGCTTGACCAGGGGCTCGTCCCAGAAGACCCCGGGCAGCTCAACCTTTTTCGCCAGCGCCCGCAGCGTGTCCTTGAACGAGCGCGACAGGATGAATACCTCGGGCGCAACCCCCCAGTTGTGGGGCGAAAACATGATGTCCTCGTCCTCGCCGGTGGTGAAGGGCATGGTCTCGTTCCGGAACTCGCGTTCAACGAACGAAAAGTATTCCTGCCTGAGTTTTTTCACCCGGCCGGACAGCTGCTCGCTCGGCGACCATATTTCCGGCTTCCAGTCCGCGCACTCGGCCATAATCCCTCTCCTTTATTGCGGCTCCATTTTATAACAGCCCGGAACCAGATGGCAAATCAATCCGGATTCCGGCCGAACAGGAGCGGCCGCGACGCGGATAGTTCGTCACCTTGCCATCGCCATGAGCGAGCATCCGCCGATTACCCTGGCGGCCAGGTCCTGATTCAGACGGAAGCCGATTTGGCGGGGGATGCGCAGGAGCGCGGACTTGAAAGTCTTGGCCGGAAGCTCCAACGACCAGAGCGTGTAGAATTCGTCCGCCAACTCGTATCCGGCCTCGGCCAGCGCGGCCAGCGCGGTCTCGCGCGTGAAATGGTGGAGGTGCCCGTAGGCTTCGCGGGACTTGAGAAGCGGGCTTGAGCGCAGCACGGTCTGGACCGACAGCTCAAGCGGGACGTGAAAAATTTTCCACTCGCCCCGAGACTTGAGCGCGCGCAAAAACGCAAAGTAATCCTCAAGGTGCTCAATCAAGTCAAGGGCGAGGATCAGATCGAAATGCTCGTCTTTTCGCGCAAGTCCGTCGCCTTGCTCGAACTGCAGCCGGTCATTGGCCCGGGTCTTGCAAAGTTCCAGGGCCTGGGGCGAGATTTCGAAGCCTTTGAAAACCACGTTGCCGTCCATCCGGGCCTGCAGCTGCCTGAGGATTTCGCCGGCGCCGCAGCCGATCTCGCAAACGCTCGCGGGTTTAAGGCCGCGGCGGTTCAACATCTTGAGCACCTGAAGGGCTTTCCATTCAGAGTCCTCGGCGTGCCAGCTCGGGTTCTTTTCGAGATAGGACCCCCGGGTGTAACGTTCCGAGACCATTGTTTATAGCATAGCCCAAAACCGGCGGTTGCCAAAGACCTCAGCGTTGTTCCGGGGCGAGTTCGTAGATGGCAATGTCGCCGATCTGGCTGATCACTCGGTAGCGTTGCGCGAGCAGTTGTTCGAGTTCGGGGAAATCGTAATGGAGTTGTTGACGGAGGCTGCGCCCTGCAAGGTTCAGGAATTTGTTTTTCATTCCCGGGAACGAGTCTGCGAGAAGGAAATATTTTGGCCGGGCGCTGATGATCGCGGAGCTGTACTCCTGCATCCAGACGAACTGGAAGGTGGTCATTTGTTGGTCCCGGGGCATGAACAAAAAGTGCTGGAGGCAGCAGAAGCGCGAGAGCGGCCGGGACTTGAGCAGGAACTGGACCAGGGGGTAGGGGCCGAAAAAGGCGACGTCATCGCCGGGCTTCAAGAGCGGCTCAAGGTATTTGGCGGCGAGGTATTGGTCCGCGGCAAAATGCGGGTCGGACTTGGCGCCGAACCCCGCGGAGTAGGCCGCGTCCAGGCTGCGGAAAGAATATTTTAGCGAGTACTCGATCAGCGAGGGCTTCACCATGGCGGCGACCAGGGAGATCGCCACGGCCAAAGAAACGGCATAAAAAATTTTGCGCAAGGCTGAAGGCATTTTGGCGCTGGCCCCGGCAATCAGCCGGGCAAAGGCATCGGCCGCGAACATGACCAGGATCGCGTAGAACGGGTAGAGGTGGAACGGGAAGTATTTGTTCTGCAGGCGGTAGGAAACCAGGGTCGCGAGCATCAGTCCGAGCAGGGTCCAAAACAGCCCGCGAGCATCCTTGCGCCGGCTCAAGCGCGCAATGCCCATAAGTCCCGCGAGGATTATGACGTAGTTGCGCGAAAGCGCGCTGCGGGCGATGCGGAGGCATAGATCGAAAAAACCGTATGGGCTGTTCCCGCCCGAGCCGTAAACCTTGAAGTTGAACCAGATGATCGCGCGGTAAAGCTCCTTTAGATACCCGGCCTGCAAATAAAACAGGACCACAACCAGGCTGGGCAAAACGCAGGCCCCGGCAAAGACCAGAAGCTCCCCGAGCATGCGCGGCCTTTGCCGGAAGGACTGCGCAGCGATCAGCGCCGCAAACACCAGCCAGCAAAGCCCGTAAAAAGGCTTGACCAGAAAGGCGAACCCCAGGAAAAAACCCGCAAGCGCCGCCCAAAGCAGGGGCCGCCGCGAAAGCGAGAACGCGCAGACCAAGGCCGCCAGCATCAGCCATAACACATAGCTTTCGCGCTGGAGCGTGTCATAGGGCCCGGAACTGTAATAGAGCACGGCGAAAAAAACCGAGCCCAAAAACCCGGCCATGCTCTGCCCCGAGAGCTTTTTCGAAAGATGAAAGACCATGGCCAGAGTTGTAAGCTGGATCACAAAATCAAACGCGCGCAGGCCCGGGATGCTTTGCCCGGAGAGAGTCATGCCCAGCCGGTAGATGATGAAGATTCCGGGGAAGCTCAAGTCCCAGACCCCGATGTAAGGCGGGAGATGATATTCCTTCCATACCCAGGCGCTGTAAGCGCAGATCGACTGGTCCATCCCGAACCCGAACCAGAGCGTGAGCGAGAGCACAAACCCGCCCAGCGCCAACGCGGACCAGAAATATCCGTCCCGCAAAAGTCCCGGATTTTTCTCGCTTCCCCCTTCGCTCACTAACCCAATTATACCATTGCCCAAGCCCGCCGCTAAGCCAACAGCGTTCCGAAAGTTCAAGTGCTCCATGATTTCAGTCGCGATTTAGGGGGACGGACACTCTTGTCTGGGGGACGGACACACCTGTCCGTCATTGTGTGCGATTACCTATCAACCGCAAAGCCGCAAAGGCGCTTGGCAAAATTGGGAAGCGCGTATGCCTGAAGGTACTACGAAGGATGAATCGGCCGCCGCTTTATTTCGCGTTGGGCCGGGCTGGAAACCATGAAAATACAACTGCTTAAAAGACAGAGCCGATTTTCAGCGAGCCCGGGCAGAAAGCGAAGGCCGAAGCCTTCGCACTCCAAAAACTGTTGCGGTCTGGCGTGCAAATATTTTTCCCGGACAGTAGTGATTGGCAAATCGGAATTCAGCGCAAAGTGCCTTGGACTGCGGAGGCTTCGGCAGCGCCATTTTGGGGTCAGAGCTCTGCAAAGAACGAAGCCGGATTCTGGGCATGGGGATTTGCGATGAGGCGTTGTTGAATTATTCGCGGACAAGAGTGTCCGCGCCCCTGAATCGAGAAGGAAGCCGCTCGCACAGAATCTCCGGCCTTGTAACTTTGCAACTTTGGAACCTTGCAACCTAGTCGAGCACGTGTTCTCCGGTGACCTCGTCGATCCATTTGAGGTAAGCGGGGTTACCGGCCATGATCGGCAGGGCGATGATTTCCGGGACGTCGTAGGAGTGGAGTTCCTTGATCCGCTCGACCAGTGCGCCGAGCGCGTCGATATGGGTCTTGATGATCATGAACGCCTCGGTCGAGCGCTCGATCTTTCCCTTCCAGGTATAGACCGAGACCACCGGCTCGATCACGTTGGCGCACGCGGCCAGCTTCTCCGTGACCACCGCCTCCGCAATCGAGAGCGCCTCCGCCTTGTCCTTGGTGGTCACAAACACCGCCAGGTATCTCACTTCTTCTTCGTATTCGTCAAACGTCTCCGCCATCTTCGACCTCCTGCTCCATGGTCTGAGGAAAGCGGAAGGAGGAATGAGGAAAGAGGACCGGGTAAATACGCCTCATTTCTCTCCCGCAATGGATTTAACTTAGCAACCTTTTTGCTCACAAACAACTCGACCCCCGCAGCATTGACAAGAGCGCCTGCGATGAGCAGATTGGGGCCCGGGTTTGAAGCCGGGAAATATTCTGATATTGTCTTGAAAGCATGAAGACGCACGTGTCATTGCGGGTGAGCGATTTGAAGAGTTCGGCGGCGTTCTATCAAAAGTTGGGCTTGGCAATCAAGCGGGAGGTGAAGCTGGCCAAATTCTCCACCGACCTGGTGTTCCTCGAAGCCTCGCCCAACTTCGAACTCGAACTGGTTTACAACTGGGACAACAACCGGAAGCCCGAACTCAAGGACGGATACCTTCACCTGGGCCTCGAGGTCAAGGATATGGAATCGTTTTTGCAGGAACTCAAGGCCAAGGGCATTGAGCCGCTCTGCCCGGTCAACATCCTGCCCGGCGGGGGCAAGATGTGTTTTGTGGTTGACCCGGACGGCTACCAGGTGGAGTTGATGGAGCACGCCCGGAAATGAGCGTGAACCTGCTGGCCGATTTCTTGGCGGCCAATAAGAACAAGGTCCCGGCCGGACTGGAGCAGAGGTTCAACGACGAATCGCTTTGCAGGAAGTGCGGGGCCTGCTGCTACGGCTCGGTGCATTTCCACGGACGGCTCATTGTCATCCGCGAACTGCCCTGCCGGTTTCTCACGCCGGTAGAAAACGGCCCGGCCCTCTGCAAGGTCTATGACAAGCGCGGCAAGCTGGCCAGGTGGTGCCAGAAGGTCTCGCGCTCGAGCGTGGCCAAGGGCTGCTTCCCGGAAGACTGCCCCTATGTCCAGGGCATCCGGGGCTACCGGGGCAAAAATTTCCTGCAGGGCGAGGAGCAGAAAAAATTTTATGAATGGCTCAAGGGAGTGTTTGAGGGCCAGCCCCGGCCGGAGTACTTGAGGGAATCGGACTGGAAAAATTTTCAGGTATGGCTTGGGCTGAAGCCCCGGCAGTAATCCCGGCCGCTCACTTGCCTTTTGCCCGGGAAATCATAGAATTTATCCGTGAAGGGAATGAAGTCCAGGCGTTATAAAAAACTGACCGCCAAGCAGATCATGCATCTGCTCAAGCTCAATAAGCAATTGCTTGAGGAATGTCACGTCAAGCGGATCGGCCTGTTCGGGTCTTACGCGCGCGGCGAGCAGAAAAGAGCGAGTGACATCGATTTTATTGTTGAGTTCACCCGGCCCAGCTTCAATGACTTCATGAACCTGGCCTTTGCGCTCGAGAAGGTCTTCGGCAAAAAGGTCGAGCTGATAACCGAACCGGGGATTTCGCCCCATATCCGCCCCTACCTGGAAAAAGACCTCAAGTGGCATGAAGACTGACCGGTTTTTCCTTTGAAACTGGGCGTCAACAAGAATAATACTTAAAGAGTGAAGGATAAAGCGGCACGCCCCTTTGCGCCAGGGAAAAAATCAGCGCTTAAAGCAATAGTAGTGGCTATTTATCCAATTTTAAGGTAACAAGAGCCTGGCGGCTCGGCGCTGTTGACAAGCTCAAATAAAGTTGATAAAAAGAGAATAGCGATATGGCCACTGCAGAACAAATTAAATCATTGATTCGATCGCATTTCGGCGACGATCCAGAACGATTTTACACGATTGCGCTTCAAGTGGCCGCGTACGAAGCCGAGCAAGGACACGGCGCTCTATCTCACGAGATCCGCGAGTTGGTTGACAGGTCCCGGAGGGAAAAAGGCGCCGTAGTATTGAAGTTTCCGCAGGATATGCGGGGACTGGTGCTGTCGGAAAAGCCGAATATACCCAAAGTGGCGCTGGTCATAGCACCTGCTCTGAGCAAAAGGATCGACCGCATCATCCAGGAATATCGGCAACAAAATAAACTGAAAACCCACGGTCTGTCACATCGCCGCAAGATCATGCTCGTTGGGCCTCCGGGGACCGGCAAGACCATGACAGCACGGGTTCTGGCACATGAGTTGCGCCTGTTTTTGCACACGATCCAAATGGATCGGTTGGTCACCAAATTTATGGGTGAAACGAGCGCCAAGCTTCGCCAGATTTTCGACCTAATCCAGCAGGAGACAGGCGTATATCTCTTCGATGAATTTGATGCAATCGGCGGAGAACGGTCTTTGGATAATGATGTGGGTGAGATGCGGCGAGTGCTGAACGCTTTCTTGCAGTTCATCGAGCAAGACACTTCTGACAGTGTGATAGTTGCGGCCACTAACAGCCCTAGAATTCTGGACCGGGCGCTGTTCAGGCGTTTTGACGACGTGTTATATTTCGAGAAACCGAAGTCTGAAGAACGCAAAAAATTGATGCAAAACATACTTGGATCATTCCTGGCCCCGAGATTTACATGGAAAACGGTGCTTGCGGAAAGCGAAGGGTTGAGCCACGCTGAAATTGACCAGGCCTGTCGCGACGCCATCAAACAAGCCATCCTAAGCGAAGAACCAAAGGTGAATTCTTCTCTCTTGTTGCAGATGCTTGAGGAACGGCAAAGCGCACATCCTGGGCTAAAGAAATAGAGCATCATGGCTGGGGAACGTTACAGGCACATCTTCTTGTCAGGTAAACCCCACGCGCAAAGATTCACCAACCCCAGGCGGGGCGGGACCGCTCCCCGGATTCCAGGCTGGGACCGCGCCCAGCACAGCGCATACCTGCAACAGCGGCTTGCGGAAACCTGGGCGGAATTTGACCAACAGAGGCAACGGCAAGCGGTTGTGCACCTGGAACGTCACGGGGCCGATATCGAATTCGTTAGTGAACGGGGATTTGATTTAATGGTGCAGAGCTTGGAATCAAGGAAGTCGGGTATCCGTCTTCTCAATGTTCGCCATGTAGAAGTAGCGGGCGTTCAAACTACTTTTGCAACAGTTTTCGTGCCTTATGAAAAACGTGGTCACTTCTTGAAAAAGATTACGGCTTACGCAACTCAAGAGACTAAACCCAAAAAGGGTAAGGACCCAGAGCCAAAAAATAAAAATCTGATTAACAGCATTTCAGATATCAAACTTGCCGTCTTAGAGTCCTTTTGGCGCTCGGATGAGCAATCTCTGATCCCTGGCGAAAATCCCGAATGGGTAGAGGTATGGTTAAGCAGCGATCAGGGGGAAGTCATTTCTCGCTTTGAGAATTTATTGCAAAATCTGAATATTGAATTGGCCGAGGGCTTGCTCAAGTTTCCTGAAAGATCGGTGAAGCTCATTCGTGCGAATCGGGTACAACTGGAACAACTGATTGAATCCTCCGATGACATTGCCGAGTTGAGATTGGCCAAGGAATTGGCGACATTTTACATCACCCAGGATAACCGTTATCAGGTTGAACGTGTTCGGCAACTGTTGGAGCGGTGCAATTTCTCCAACGATGCCAACGTCTTCATCTGCATTCTTGATACAGGCGTAAACAACGGCCATCCGCTTCTTCAGCCAGTGCTTGACGGTACTGACCTTCATGCGGTGCGCCCCGAATGGGGAGCCAATGATCACAATGGTCACGGAACCTTGATGGCGGGAACGGCAGCCTATGGTGACTTGTTGGCCCTGCTTAATAGCGGAAGTCCTGTTCGCATTCTTCATCGTTTAGAGTCAGCGAAAATCCTGCCACCTGCTGAGCAAAATCCAAAGAAATTATGGGGTGATATTACATCCCAAGGGATAAGTAGAGCCGAGATTCAGGGTCCAGGCCGCAAACGAATCGTCTGTATGCCAGTCACTACACCTGATGATCGGGATCGTGGCCGGCCTTCTTCCTGGTCAGGTGCGGTTGATGAACTGGCTTCTGGTTATGAAGATGATATCCGTAGGCTCATTGTGATCAGCGCCGGGAATGTTGATGATCCAGATAATTGGCGCAACTATCCGACCGATAATCTAACAAACGAAGTTCACGATCCAGGTCAGGCCTGGAACGCCTTGACCGTTGGAGCATTCACGGAAAAAACGCTAATCACCGATCCTGCGCTCCGCGATTATTCTGCTATCGCTCCGCGCGGTGGGCTTTCTCCATACAGCACCACTTCCACCACCTGGCTTGCTCGAAAGTGGCCTATCAAGCCCGAAGTGGTCTTTGAAGGCGGCAACGTCGCGCGTGGCCCTAATGATTCAATTGATAATGCCGATGACCTTCAATTGCTTTCCACCTATCGCGACCCTCAGGTGGCCCAGTTCGGCTGCTTCGGGCAGACCAGCGCCGCTTCCGCACAGGCGGCCTGGATGGCCGCACAAATTCAAGCCCAATATCCTGAAGCGTGGCCGGAAACCTTGAGAGCGCTCATGGTGCATACAGCCGATTGGACGGAAACTTTGAAGCGACAATTCCTGGGAGCCAATCCATCAAAGGAATCATATGGACGGCTTTTGAGAATTTGCGGATATGGGGTGCCTGATCTCGATAAGGCACTTTATTGCTTGTCAAATTCCCTTACCTTGATTTCACAGGCAACTTTACAGCCCTATGACAAGCAGGACGGTCGCTATGTGACCTGTGACATGCATCTTTATGACCTTCCCTGGCCTGCCGATGTTCTCTCTGGATTAGGCGAAAAAAAGGTGACAATGCGAGTCACTCTTTCTTATTTCATCGAACCCAGTCCAGGTGAAGTTGGTTGGGAAAACCGTTACCGGTATGCCTCACATGCACTTCGCTTTGATGTAAACGGTCCTGGGGAGTCTGGCGATGAGTTCATCAGAAGGATCAATAATCAGGCTCGGGATGATGGAGAACATTCAGGCACTGAAGGTATTGATTGGTTAATAGGTGAAGCCAGAAACGTTGGTTCCATTCATTCGGATATCTGGCAAGGGCGCGCTGTCGATCTTGCGGGGTCTAATAAAGTTGCGGTTTATCCGGCCGTGGGCTGGTGGCGGGAAAGACATCATCTGAATCGGTGGAACAAGCAATGCCACTATGCCTTGATTGTCTCAATTTATGCCCCGGAACAAACGGTTGATATTTACACACCAGTTGCGGTGCAAGTAGGTGTGATGGTGCCTGTTCCAATACCAATAGGTCGTGGCTGAATTTCTGCAGGGGTAGCGAGCAATAATAAAAATATTTCAAAGGAGGCACGTCAGTCTTTTTCGCAGAATTGCTTCCCTGCCGCTTGAAGCGCGCTGTTGGTTTGGGAGCGGTGGTAGAGGATTTCCGCGGCGAGCACGATGAGCGCCATTGCCGCGCAGAAGGCGTATGGGCTTTTGGGGCCGATGAAATGGGCGAGCAGTCCCCCGGCGATGGGGCCAAACAGGCCGCCCACCCCCACGTAAAACTCGTGCCAGCCGCTGCGTGCGCCCGCGATTTTCGATTCCAGGGACACGGCGTAGTAGAGGCTGGCGGAGTAGGACATTCCGCCCGCGGCGCCGATCATGAGGAACCCGGCGAGGAACACGGACATTCGTTCGGTCTTGAACACGATCACAAGCCCGGCGAAGAGCACGAGCATGGATACGATCAGCGGCCAGAACTTGAAATGCCAGGCCGAGGTCAGGTTGAAGATGATGAAGATAATGCACTGGGCGCCGGAGAGGCAGAGAAGGAGCAGCCCGAGTTGCGCGCTTGAGAACCCGAGCGACTCCGAGAGTTTGGGAAAGATGTTTCGGAGGATGTTGAGCACAAAATAGACCATGCCGTTGGCGAGCCAGGAGAGATAGAGCAGGTGGATAGGTCCGGACTGATGCCCGGGTTCGCACCTGGCGTCATGGTCCGGGGCGCGGAAGAGCGCGATAAAGACCAGACCCAGAAGCGCAGCCCCTCCTCCGGCAATCCAGAACACGAGCGAGGGTCCGGATTGCCAGATGTAACCCGAGACCAGGTACCCGATGGTTGCGCCTGAGGACCAGGAGACGTTGTACCACCCGGAGCTTTTGGCCAGGGCGCGTCCGCCGGTGAACTTGCAGAGCGCGGACTCAAGGGACGGCCAGAGCAGCGCGAGCCCGATGATGTAGCCGGCCACCAGGGGATATAACCAGGCGAGTTTGGTCATAAAAGGCATGGCGCAAACGGTCAGTCCAAAGAGCGCGGCTCCTGCCCCGGCCTGGAGGTTCTTGGGCAGGCGGTCGGCCAGCCAGCCGCTGAACGGCACCGCGATAATATAGATGAAGGACGCCAGAGTGCCGAGCGCTCCGAGCGAGATGTTTCCGGCGCCCAGGCGGATGGCGAAGAGCGGGAGCGCCAGTCCGAGCATTCCGACCATGAGGTTGGTGAAGAAAGTGAAGACATAGAGGAATTTCAGGTTTTGTAAACGCAAGTTCATTTAGTCCTCAATCATAAACAGAGGGCAGTTCGGAATCAAGGGTTCCGGCGTATCCGGCCATGAGCTCCCCGGCCCGCTCGACCAGCAGCTTCTTCTTGGCCTTTTTCCGGATCCCCGGGAGCGAGGGGAGCAGCCCGAAGTTGACGTTCATGGGCACGAATTCCCTGGTTTCGGTGGTGACGTATTTGATGAGCGCGCCGATGGCGGTTTCGGGCGGGATGGGCAGGTGCTTCATTCCCTCGGCTTTGAGGAGCGCGAAGATTCCCGCAGCCATGCCGCAGGCCGCGCTTTCCAGGTATCCCTCCACGCCCGTGATCTGTCCGGCGAAGTATATGCGCGGGTCGGACTTGAGTGAGAGGTCCTGGTTGAGCGCCCTGGGAGAATCAATGTAAGTGTTCCGGTGCATGGAGCCGTATCTGGCGAACTCGGCGTTTTCCAGGCCCGGGATCATCCGGAAGATGCGCGCCTGCTCCGGGTGCTTGAGCCGGGTCTGGAACCCGACCAGACCGTAGAGCTCCCCGGAAATGGTCTCCTGCCGAAGCTGCACCGCGGCGAAAGGCTCGCGCCCGGTGAGGGGATCGCGCAACCCCACCGGCTTCATCGGGCCAAAGGTCAGCGTGTCTTTGCCCCGCCGGGCCATCTCCTCAATCGGCAGGCAGCCCTCGAAAAATTTGGGCTTTTCAAAATCGCGCAGCGCCACGGTCTCGGCCTTGAGCAACTCCTCATAAAACCGCCCGTATTCGTCCTTGCTCAGGGGGCAGTTGAGGTAGTCGTCGCCGCCTTTGCCGTAGCGGCTTTGCCGGAAGGCGATTTTGCGGTCAACCGATCCGGCGAAGACCACCGGAGCGATCGCGTCGTAGAAATAAAGCTTGGCGGCGCCGACCGCTTTTTCGATTTCGCAAGAGAGCGCCTCGGAGGTGAGCGGGCCGGTGGCGATGATGACAATCCCCTGGGCCGGGATTTCCGTGACTTCTTCCCGCCTGAGCGAAAGTCCGGGCTCGGAGCAAAGCCGGGAGGTGACCTGCTCCGAGAATTTTTCCCGGTCAACCGCCAGCGCCTCTCCGGCCGGCACCCGCGACTTTTCCGCGGTCTCCATCACCAGCGAGCCCAGAATTTTCATCTCCTGCTTCAAAAGCCCGGAGGCGTTTTCCAGGGAGGTGCTCTTGAGCGAATTGGAGCAGACCAGTTCCGCCAGGTTCTCGCTTTGGTGCGCGGGCGAGAAGCGCGTGGGCTTCATCTCCAGCAGCCGGACCCGGCCCCCTCGGCGCAGAATCTGCCAGGCCGCTTCAACTCCGGCCAGACCGCCGCCGATGATGGTTATCTCTTCCATCTTGCTTATGCCCAATTTTTCATCAGAGTTAATGTGCGAGCGACTTAAGTCGCGACTCCTTGTAAGACCGCAAATCAAGATATAACATAAAGACGAAATTGCAATGGAACCGCCCGGAAAAATCGCCCAGGCGCTGGCCCTTCTCGACCGGTTCACCAACTACGAACGGGAGGCGAAATACCCCTACACCGGCGCGGCCATGAACCTTGAGCGCGTCTCGACCATGCTCGCGCTTGTGGGCTCGCCCGAGAAGAAAATACGAGCCATTCACCTCGCCGGCACCAAGGGCAAGGGAAGCACCGCCAGGATGATCGAATCAACCCTTTCCTCCGCCGGCTGCAAGACCGGGCTTTACACCTCGCCCCACCTGCTGAGCTTAAACGAGCGCATCCAGGTCAATGACGAAATGATTTCCGATTTCGAACTCGCGGGCGTGATTGACGGCCTGCGCAAGGGGGTTGACGCGGTGCATGCCCGGCCGGAGTTGGGGGAGGTCAGCTGGTTTGAATTGCTCACCGCCGCGGCCTTCGCCTATTTTGTCGCGAAAAAGGCTGACTACGCGGTGCTCGAGACCGGGCTGGGCGGGCGCTTTGACGCCACCAACGTGTGCGCGCCCGCGGTCACGGTGATCACGCCCATCAGCCTGGACCATACCGACCTTTTGGGAGACACCATCGCCAAGATCGCCCTGGAAAAGGCGATGATCATCAAGCCCGGCTGCCCGGTGGTCATGGCCCCGCAGCCGGCCGCGGCCAGAGAGGTGATTCTGAAGCGGGCGGAGCAAATGGGCGCCGAGCTCTTGGACCTGGAGAATTTGTGTTCGTGGAAAATGAACTACATTTACCCGCGCGAGATGGGCTTTGACCTTTCCGGCGGGGTCAACCTGCCCGGACTCAAGACCCGGATGGTCGGGCCCGTGCAGATGATCAACGCCGCGGCCGCGGCGCTGGTCTGCGGACTCCTGCGCGCCAAAGGAGCGAAAATCTCGGATGACACCATCCGCTACGGGCTTGGCCGGGCCCGGCTTGCGGCCCGGTTCCAGGTCTCGGAAATCGCGGGCCGGACCGTGGTCCTGGACGGAGCGCATAACCCGGAAAGCGGCCGGGCCCTGGCCGAAACCCTGGGGCTGGTTTTTCCCGGCCGCAAGTTTCATTTCGCGGTCGGCATGGGCCGCGACAAGGACCTTGCCGGGTTTTTCGAGCAGATCAAACCCCTTGCCCAAAGCATGACCCTTTGCCGGGCGAGCCATGCGCGCGCCGCAAGCCCGGAAGAGCTGCGCCATAAGCTCGGCGATTTCGCAGGTAAGATGGCGGTGGAGCCGCTGGTGGCTTCGGTCCTGGGAAAAATCACCGGCCTGGCCCGGCCGGATGAAATAGTGGTGATCACCGGATCGTTTTTCCTGGTCGGAGAGGCCCTGCAATGGATGGTCAAAAAAAAGATCGAAATACAGATACCATAGCCGCAATCGCCACGGCCCCGGGCAAAGCCGCGATCGGCATTGTGCGCGTGAGCGGTCCGGAGGCAACGGGGATCGCCCGCAAGGTCTTCCAGGGGGAGAAAGACGCCTCGGAGCTCAAGGGCTTTGAGGCCGCGCACGGCTGGGTCGTTTTGGGCGGGGAAAAAATTGACGAGGTGGTCCTGCTCATGATGCGCGGTCCCAGGAGCTACACCCGGGAGGACATGGTCGAGATCAGTTGCCACGGCTCTCCGGTGGTGCTGCGCCGGGTGCTGGACGCGGTGCTTGCCGCCGGCGCCCGGATGGCCAAACCCGGAGAGTTCACCAAACGCGCGTTCCTTGCCGGACGAATCGACCTCTCCCAGGCCGAAGCCGTGGCCGCGCTGATTGAGAGCGAGACCGAGGCCGCGGCGCGCTCAGCCCTGGCCGGCCTGGCCGGGGAGTTGTCCGGAGAGACCAGGGAACTGCGCGCGTGCCTGCTGGAGCTGCTTTCCGAGGTGGAGGCGGGCCTGGACTTTGCCGAAGACGACCTCGAGTTTATAAGCCGGGAAAAACTGGCCGGGGCCCTGCGGAAAGTCATGGACGAGCTCGGACGCCTCCTTTTGCGGGCGCAGTCCGGGCAAATCCTCTGCCAAGGGGTCAGGCTGGTGATAGCCGGAAGGCCGAACGTGGGAAAGTCCACGCTCATGAACGCTTTGCTCGGGCAGGAGCGCGTGATCGTGGCGCCTGACCCGGGCACCACGCGCGACGTGGTGGAGGACGCCGCCTGCATCGGAGGAGTCGTGGTCCGGATTTCAGACACTGCGGGGATAGCCGAGGACGCGGACGAACTCGGGCGAAAAGGGGTTGAGCGGAGCAGGATGGCCATCGGGTCCGCGGACCTGGTGCTGCTCGTGCTCGACGGCTCGGAGCCGCTCACCAGCCAGGACCGCGCGGTTTTGGACGAGACCAAAAACTGCCGCCGGCTGGTCTTGCTCAACAAGAGCGACCTGCCGCGGGGAATGGACAGCGAGGAACTCGGGGCGGTTCTCGGAAGCAACCAGTTCCTGGCGGTCTCGGCCAAGACCGGGGAAGGAATGCCGGCGCTGCGGGAGCGGATCGGACGGGAAATCTGGAGCGGGAAGGTTGCGGGCGAGGATGCGCTTATGGCCGGCAAGAGGCAGATGGAACTGCTGGAAGGCTGCCGGGAGGCGCTGGCGCAAGGACTTTCCGCGGCGGAGCAGGGCCTGAGCGGGGAATTCATGGCCGCGGACATCCGCAAAGCCATAGAATGCCTGGCTGAACTCAGCGGGGAATCCGTTGGCGATGAGGTCCTGGAGCTTATCTTCAGCCGCTTCTGCATCGGCAAATAGTTTTTGCTGAATTCACCCCTTTCCTATCAAGTTAGTTTCGACTAAGATTAAAGTGAATTCGACTTGACAAATTTTCGGAATTTTTGTATAAATTGTCTGTTTTCATTTACACCCGCTTGTTGGGGTTCAGGACTGATTGGAAGTCGAATTTAAAAGGAGGCCGGCCATGCGGTTCCAAGGACTCTCAAGTTTTTCAAGGCTAACGCTAATTGGGGGAATTTTTTTCACACTCCTGCTGCTGCTGGCGCCTACAGCAAAGGCGCAAAAACCAGGGTCCTACTACTGGGGCGATTCCGACATGGA
>Ga0315294_10000756_pt1 | contig 34949 bp, 53 predicted proteins | sample YL17G13_40_MG_FD_203626 | JGI IMG/M metagenome (GOLD analysis project Ga0315294, IMG submission 203626) | Sediment microbial communities from Yellowstone Lake, YNP, Wyoming, USA - YL17G13_40 | ecosystem: Environmental > Aquatic > Freshwater > Lake > Sediment | place: USA: Wyoming | collected...
GGAGCTGGTGACCTTGCGGTCAAGAATGCCGCGCTACTCGCTGGCACTGTCGCTGGCAGCATGGTCGGGGCTGGACTTGCCAGCACCTACGGTGGCATCTCAGGCATTGCGGGAGTATTGGAAGGTTATTCTCTCACCGGGGGGGCAAGCGCGGCTACTGGTGTTGGTGCTGGGACACTAATTGGCGGTATTTTGGGTGGTGGGATCGCTGGCGGATATGTCGGGGGGAGAGCTGTTGCCGGATATGTGACCGAAACACCACCGACACCGAGACCTACCGTACATATTGAGAAGTTAGAGATCAACTCACTTTCAGAAATCGATGATGATACAGCTAGGATTGTGGCTGAGAAGATCGCGTCGGAAGTTGGCAAGAGAGGAGGGCCAATTTGACCTACACACCAACGAGGATAGTTCCGGTCCTTCAGCCGATGGTCTTCACGAACTTGGGCAACGACGGCGCGGCCACGCTCTATGTTTCAGGGATGCAGTCTGGAGAGAAGGTCGAGGTCTATGAGGGCGTAACGTTAGTCGGGACGGCGACCGCTACTGGCAACACCATGACGATCTCTCTGTCCGGTCATTCTGGTTTGCCTTTCATTGGATCATTCAAGACTTATTTTGTGGGCGGGGCATTGGCCTATACTTCCGAAACCCGAAGCGTTCACGGCAACGACGAATACTATTACGGAATCCCGATAGCGCCAGACCTTATGGTTCGCAATTCAGGAACCGAGCAGATAGCTTCAGCCGAAGCAAAAACGAAGGACACCCATTTCACCATAAGTCAGTTGTTCGAATGCGAGGACGAGTTCGACATCTACATCGGTTCAACAAAGGTCAAGCGGTTCCTTCTCAAGAACGTCAAGCAGAAAATCGACGTGCCCAAACTGAAGATAATCTCTTGGACTTTTCAGGATCATCTGGCATGGTTCAAAGGTTTCGTGATTGACAAGGATTACGGTACTTCTTACGATGGCGAAATCATCAAGGATCTGGTGACTCTTTCAGTCCTATCGATTGACACGACCAATGTGGACAGCATAAACCAATACACGACATACACGGCTGGCGACAAGTCCGCGCTGACGATCATGCAGGAATTCGCCTCTGCCGCCGATGCGATCTTCTACCTGAACGCTTCCGACTATCTGTATTACAAGGCCAAGTCCGGTCTTTCGGTCATCAAGACGGTAACTTGGTCGGATGTCCTAGAGTTCGGCGAGATTACGACGGACGCAACCGAGCTGGTCTATAAAGTAAAGGTGATGGGTGGAGTGGTCGGCGGGAGACAGATCTACGTCGAGAGAACCAAGGTGGGCATATCCGAGGACGTGGCGCAACTATACACCCATGTCGTTTCCGACCCGACGATAACCGACTGGAAGTATGCCGAGGAGCTGGCCGATTCGATTCTCGATGATAGACAAAACCCGAAGGCACAACTGAGGATAACGGTTGAGGGCGACCTGACAGTCTATCCGGGCGCGAAGGTGGCACTGAACCTAACGGAGATCGGCTATGTCGATGATTACTATGTTGTCGAGGCAGTCCACAGGGTCAAGGGCGGGATCTTCCTGACTGAGTTATTGGTGGGCCACTATGTTCCACGGATAAGTCTCGACGTTGCGACCCTATACGAAAGGCAGCGGGTAATCGATAGGTCTCTGACTCAGGCAAGGGAGGCAATCCTTTCACAGTTGTCTCTGGAAGCCGGAGAACTTTCGGACTATGAGCCCGCTTACTCGATGATCGAGACGCTCACGAATACCGAGGTTAATTTGACTAGCGCGGAGGAAAAGATCGTGCTGACCGCAGGATCGACAACCGGTTCGGCGACCTGTTTGCTTTCACCGAGCAGGGAATCATTCCAGTTCTGGAGAGATGTTGCGTGGCGTTCTGATGTCAAGGAGGGAGCGATAACCGTGAATCTTCTCGACTCACGGGATAACACACTCTATTCGAACATAACCAGTCCGCTCGACCTCTATCCCTATCCGGGGAATCTCGACTTCGCCGAATGCCTTTCAAGTGAATGGACAACGACCAACTGCAATGTCTTCAATTCCATCTCCGCGATCTTTGGCACTTATTCTCTCAGGCAGGCGGCCGCAACCGGAACGGAAAGGAAAGCAAAGTATCCGTTCACGGACACGATCTCTGGGAACGATTACCGTTACCTGACCTTCCAGCTTTACGCCCCTGTGACTGGCACATTGCAGGTTCGACTTCATTCCGGCGCGGGCTACTATCAGCAAACCATACTTGTCACTCAAATCGATAGCTGGGAGGAATACGTCATCAACATGACGGTTGGAGACTGGTCGGTCGTAGGTTCGCCGACTGGCTGGACTTCGCTTGAGGCGATTGAGTTGATTCTGCCTTCGGCCTACACTGGAAGTTATGTCTTCTGGGATTCGATTCGTTTTGAGAAGGTTCGCTATGAGACTCTGAAGATAGTCTTTGCGCTAACTAGAGTGAGTGCTGGTCTTGCTTCGCCTGAAATCTATGAGCGCGTGTACAACTACAGTTCTGGAGGTGTGTTCGCCTAGCACATGGTCGTGATTCGTCAATTTCAGGGAAGGAAAGCAAAGCGGTTCGAGTATCCATATCTTGACGCGGTTCCTGCCGAAGTCCTGACGACTGACGACGACGCGAAAAGCCCGGTCGCTCTGGGCGCGGACAACACCACCGCCTCTTACGTTGACATCAAAGTTTATGGTGACAACCAGTGGGGCCAGACGTTCAACACGAACGAACTGGGCGTAACCACGGATTCATTTATCACTGAAACCACCACTGGTGATGAAATCATAGGTGCAGCTTGGAGAGCGCAGACTTTCACGGCTGGCTCGTCATATACTATCGGAAAAGTCAGACTCATGCTCGCCAAAAACGGGGCGGCGACCGCGGGTACAGTCACGGCCAGCATAAGGGCCACTGCCGGAGGACTTCCGACGGGAGGCGACTTGTGTTCGGGTTCGCTGAATGGGAATTTATTCAATGACTTCAGTCCTATGGCTTGGTACTGGTTCTATCTGGGGGCGGGAACGCCTCTCACTTCAGGAACGGTGTATGCCATAGTGATTCGTGCCCCAGCGGCATCCGTGGCGATTCGCCACCGATACAATAACGCCAATGCCTATGCGGGAGGACAAAAAGCAAACTCGGCGGATTCAGGTGCAACTTGGGCGGCGAATGCAGCGAACGACATAATATTCCAGACTTCCAGACCGGAGACTTCCATATCGAAGGTCACGATTTACGGTAAGAAGGTAGGGAATCCAAGCGCATTATTGATGAACGTCTATGCGACAAGCGCGGGACTTCCAACTGGTGCGTCCCTGAAATCAGGGACGAGTTCGACGCTGATCGAAACTCTGGCAGAGAACGAAATCACTCTATCCTCTGCCCTAACCGGACTAACCGGAAATACCGTCTATGCCATCATGTTCAGCCAGAGTGGAACGAGCGCCTCTGATTACTATGTATTGATGTTCGGCAAGGATTCGTTCGGCGAAAGCATTGTCAAAAGCACCAATGGTGGATCTTCCTATTCGGCACTTGCCAATGTGAATCTTTACTCCAAGATATACAAGAACACTGAGGCCGCCTATGAAACAATCAATACCGAGATGTACACGATTTTCACGACTCAAAAGATAGCCCAGACATTTCTCGGCATAGTGTCAACCTGCCGAACCATCTATCTGAAACTTCGCAAGCACGGAACCTTCGCAAGCGCAGTAACGGTTGAATTAAGGGACACGAGCGAGACCGGGACGCTTCGCAACACGACCACGATAGCCGCCGCCGACATCCCGACAGACTGGGCACTGATACCGGCGGTATTCTCTGCGACCTATACTCTGGCGGCTTCCGGTTACTGCATCGTCGCCTACCCTTCCGTCTCAACCGGGGATTCGGCCAACTGCGTTGAATTCGCCCAGACAAGCTCGTCCACATACGCCACTTACAACATGAGCCACTACATTTCTGCTTGGACGCAATACACGAACTTCGACCTGATCTTTGGCGTCGCTATGCTCCAGACTCAGAATCACATTGCACAGGAAGATGTAACTGGTGGTGGCAAGTATGACGTTTACGCTGCAGTCTGGATATTCCAGACTCTCAAGGTCACAACGAAAACCAATGTGAGAATCGTCCAGTTCAAAGGGTACAAGACTGGCGCCCCGGCGGACAGCCTCTATTGCATGCTGGAGAAGATGGACACCTCGACCGCGAAACCGGACGGCACGGCCCTCTATACTGGCTCGATTGCGGCCGCTTCGGTTGGAGGCTCCCCCGGTGGTTGGTACAGCATCACGATCTCCTATCCGCTTGAGATGAACACCTACTATGCCATCGTATTCAAGTCGCCCGGTTCTGCGGCCGCTGCCAACGGCTATCAAATCTATTATTCAAACGCCAATCCCTACGCTAATGGCAATGTGGGAACGTCGGCCGATTCGGGCGTGACATGGACGGCAGTCGCGGCGAACGACCTGGCGTTCAGGATAACCGTCCCGACCGAGCAGAAGATATTCGACGAAACGATTGATTGCGCCGACACCGATCTGATCTCGGCTCTGGCAAACATCCACTTCGGCATGGACGGAACCCTGAAAAGTTACGACGGGAATTACGTCACCCTGAGAGTCACCTTTGACGACGTTGAACAGACTGATTGCGGCGCACAAATCAACGGCACTACGGCTTACTTCACCGTGGAACTCATAAGCGAACTGAAGGAGATAAGTCAGGCGAGCGTCAGTGTGGAAATGTACGGCGCTGGAGACGGCATCATAACGGAACTGGTCTATTGCCGCTACCGCTACTTCGATAATGACGCGCCCACTGCCGCGAACTTCGGCTGTTCCGAGATGATAATGGTCGCCTATAAACTTCCGGTTGGCTCTTACTTCTACCTGAACGACGATTCCGATCAGATGTATTACAACCCGCTTGGCGCGAGTAGGGACAAAGTAGAAGATTTTGGGGCATATCAGCGCGAGGTCAATGTCCGCAAGATAACGTTCGCCAGTGGCAAGGCGACAATCGTCCTCCTTGGTAGGTGATAGGAACATGAGCTGGACAAGCAAATCCGAAATGATGGAGGAAATCTATGCTCTCAGGCAGGAACTCGATCATTTGCTTCACGAGGACGGCGGCGACATCGCCCAAATCAACGATAAGATTCTGGCCCTTCAGAAGGCGAACACGGAAATCCTCGCATGGCGCGACAGCATGAGCAAGCACATCACCACCGCGATAACCGCCCCCGCGACCGGAACCACACAATACGGATCCATCTCTGTAACGGCAACCGCAGTAGATACTCTGGCCCATGCCATAGCGAAGGTCGATTTCTACATAGACGACGTTTTCTTTGCCACGGACGCCGCTTCGCCCTACACGGTCACGCTGGACACGACCAAGTATTCAAATGCCTCTCATACAATCAAGGTACTGGCCTACTGCACCAACGCGGCGGTCGGCTGGGGTTCGGCGACCATCACCATAACGATAAACAACGTCATCCCAACTGGAGGAACGACCGTCGGGGGAGGAACGGCCAGCTATGGCGATGTGGTAAGCGTCCAGATTACAGCTCCTACGCCGGGTTCAAGCGTGCCAATGAATTTTTCTATTGATGTCCTTGCCGTATGCTCCTCACAGCATCCAATCACTACTTTTAGCCCGACACCTGCGATGACATGGCATGTTTCCCCGACTGGAGGCACTGGGGCACTAATCCGAGTGAGTTTCGACAGCGCGAACCAACTCAAAAAGACCTTTACGATTACGGCCACTTGCGCCCACGGCACGACTGGAACCGCTACCGGGACCTACATCAATGCAGGCTATACTGGGCCACCGACAGGCGGGCAAGTATAGAAGGCTTAAATAGACAAACTTGGGAATAGGTTCATGGGCGACATAAGAACGGTACTTCTGGTGACAGGAGAATGTCTGGCCGTCCTACTCGCAATTATGTTGATTCACGAGGCTTTTCATATCGCCGTCTATGGCGCTTTTGGAGTTTCTTCGTGGTTGGCTTTAGGGGATGATGGCAGGCCATATGCCGCCTATGATGTCGCCGAGATGTCAAGTCTACCCTCACAGAAAAGCACCGAACTCTTCCGCATACAATACTTCATAGATAGCATCCCAGTTTCCTTGGCTACACTTTTGTTGGATGCGGGTCTCTCCCTATTCGTCCTGAAAAGGAATCTACGGCAGAAAAATGAAATACTGTAACAACTGTCAGAGGATGGTCGAACCGACCAAGCACTTCAACTGGGCGATTTTCCTACTTGGGTGGTTCACATTGGGGTTAATCTCGGTAGGCTATGTAATCTTCTATTTCTTTATGAGCGGCAGATGTCCCATGTGCAACTCTCAGAACTGGGGCGTTCCCCCGCCGAGCTAATTAGAACCATCCAAACTTCACGGTCAGATTGCTGTCGCTTGAGACAATCGTTCAAGTCGTCAATGTCGTGGCTCTGGCCCACCTCGCCCTGATCTTCTTCGCCATCTGCGTCCGGCCAGATCATAGCGTCGTCGTGAAAGAACCGAACCAAGTCATAAGGATCTCAGAACTTCTGGTCTGCCTCATCGTCTTCGTCGTCGACCTCTGGATTCTCTGGGTTTCGATATTCGGATAGCCCGCGCTAATTAGACGCCCGACTCACTCAGAACCCAAATGGGACTCAAAGATTTCCTGAGATGGGTTTTTGGAGTGAAGGAATCTTCTGGCGGTGTCGTCGTTGTTGTGCCGGAAGGAACCACAAAGATCGGGATAGGCCGCCCGGATGATTTGCCAGAAGGTCAGGCAGAGATTTTCGTAGATGTCGCGTTCAAACTCAAAAGAAACGAGGAAAAGAATCAGTTGGAAGGGGACTATATTTCTCCGTGGGACTATCTCTATGCTGGAAACTTTATCGGCGTCTATGCTAACGACCAGTTGCTTGGAACCCTGACGGGGAAAAGTCTGGGAACGGGAACACCAGAAGATCCTTACGGTTCAAAGCAGAAGTTCAGGGCTATCCTCAAGCCCGGCAAGTATCAACTATTCGTTGTCCCTATGGCGTTCTCCGCAAAGGTCGAATCGTCTCACGATGAGGAGGTTATCGCTGGCTATGAGGTCTATCCTTGGACGAGTTCCCCAGTCTATGTCACATTCAAAGTAACCGATTCAAAGGAGACGTTCTATTCTTGTGCGCCGCTTGAAATCGAACTGGAGGGCGAGATTTGGAACGCGCTTCACACTCTAACCTTCGTTGAGGGAGATACTATCACTAGGTCGGTCAGCGACAAGGCACTGAAGGTAGCGGAGGCAAAGATTCCCGCACCAGTCAAGGTTGGAGATCCAATCGTTGATGGGGGCAAGGTCTGGGTAGCGAGACAGAACGGAATGGAGGCAACGCCTTACAGGACGCTCGATGAATACAACAAGGCCGTAGCAGTGAAGTCGGTCAAGGTAGATTTGGTTCCAGTCGGACTTCCGACAGATCCAACCTTCATACCCTGTGAACACGACCCGACGAAGATTCTGCTTGAGCTTCCGTCCGTCGCAATGGGAGGAAAGAATACCGTCCTTGAACTCAATTATCAGTACGTCAAGTTCACTGGCAAGAACTGGTGGATTCACATTTTCAGGGGGATAAAGACGCTTGCGAATCTGGGTTGGGATTCTGTCGCCCCAAGCTACGAACTCAATATGTTCGATGTGAAACAGGAACTCGGTCAGGGCGAACCGCCAGTAGCAAAGCCAGCACCGGAACCACTGGGCACGAAAGAGGTAGCAAAGGAATTCGCCGAGAAGGGGAAGCCGTTGCCAGCCGAGACGCCTGAAGGATATATCCCCTATCTTTCAGCATACGACCTCTCAGATTATTACAGGCACAAGGACGAGGGCTACAACGACGCTGACGCGAAGGCACTGGCGATCAAGGACAGGCAGACTAAAAACAAAGGAGGTGAAAGAGATTAATGATATTGTTTGGGATTGATGTTGTCGCAGTTCTCATCGGCGCACTCTCCGGCGCGGCCATAGCGATAGGAGGTTACCTGAAGACAGTGGACGGCGGTGCACTCGAACCTTTCGACCTCCAGAAATTCGTGATAACTCTCGTGATCGGTTTGGCCGCTGGAGGATATGCTGCTTGGACTGGTACAGGATACGATGTCGGATTGACCTTCTTGGTTGCTGGCGGGTACACGATCCTGATTGACACCTGGCTCAAGGTCGCGTATAGATGGGTCAAGGAGTGGCTGGCGAAGTAACATGCCCCGAAAGAAGAAACCAAAGAACCTATGGATAGGCGGATTGGAGATGGCCTTGACTGAAAAGAAGAAGTCTTGGCTCGATAAGGTTAGGGCGTTCTGGCGCGAGTTCTGGAAGGCGACCAAGGCATGAGCGAAGTCCTCCTCGGGATGGAATGGGTCGTCGGTTTCACGGTCACGATCTTTCTGGCCATAATGGGAATCTACGTCTTCCTGATGAGGCATGAGCGCGAGCTGGGCGAGCTGAACACCAAGATGTCCTTCATGCTGCACAAGATGGGCATGAACCCCGGCTACCAGAACTGGAAGAAGCAGCGCAAGAAGGCCGGAAAGAAAGCCGTGATCGTGGACGAAGAACTGCCAGACGAATAACAGTCCTATATTGAGACGCCATAGATAACAGAGTTACCTACCCCCAAAGGCTTAAATACCCTCCCTACGGGGTAGCTCCAAATGGAACCGAGTCTGCACTTAATTCGGACTAAAAGTTTGTGTGAAAATTCTATAAGGATTCAGGGGGAGAGCCAACCATGAACACCAAAACAAATGGTAACGTATTGGATGAGGCATGGAGGATCTGGCATGTCTTTGGACCCTATGTGAGAGGAAAAGGTACCGTAACTTGGGCCTCGATAGAACCGAAAATGATTGAGGTTGCTAAGGAAATCCTCAGAGCGGCAGAGCCGCAAATTCATCAGGAAGAAAACGAAAAGCAAGCGCCGATAATGACGGGCACCGAAGGACCAATCGACAATTTAGCGGACGAATTCATGGGCGCCCTCACCGGTCTTGACGGCCTTCAGGGAGACATCATGGGGGAAGGTATCGAGGGCGGCGCGTCTATCGAAAAAGAAGTGGTCGCTGCAAAGGAGAGGATTGCACTGGCTCTCAATCTCTATGTGTCTGCCTGTTATCTGAAAGGTGAACAATCCTGAAGACCAAGGATCTGATAAGACAAGTAGCCCTCCAGCATCCCCCGACCTGTGAATGGCACCTTGACCCGCCATGTTGCAAACCCGGAAGAACCCGCGTGAACTTCGAGGACGGTCCGGTAAATGTCTGTGATGACGCCGCCGAGGAGATCAAGAAATCTTGGCCGGACGCAATCTCGAATGAGGTTGAACTGAAATGGTGAGCGAAGTCCTAACAATCAAAGCGAAGCGGAAGGTATTGAAAGCGGCAGCAGTAATCTGGCAGGAATTATCCGTTTCGGGCTTGAATTTCTACAGCGAACTCACACTAAGCTATTTCGGTTATGATTACGATTGTTACAATGAGCTATTTTCAAGAACAGTCAAAGCGGCGAAACGCATCTGCGAAGCGGCAGGTTACGAGGTGAGCAAGAAGCCATGAACCCGAGGTCTGAGAAGTTGCTGAGGATGGCTGCGGAGAAGTTCAGGGAGTGCTCCAATCCTTTCGACACCGACGTTCTCATAGAGCATGACATAACTGCCAGCGAATGCTACGACCTGAGCCAGTCCATCGCTCACGCCATAGATTTCTTCGTGAGAAATCACGAGCAGTTCTTGAAGCAATACGCGGAGATCATCGCAGTTCATGTTGTGGAGGAGTTGAGGAAGGATGCGGAGGCTGCACGGGCTGAGGTGGTGAGCGAGCCATGACTGAGAAGGAGAGCGCGGTCAGCAGGGTCAAATTAGGCATATGTTGTTATTGCAGTAAGCCACTCTTCGACTATCACACGATAATCTGCATAGATGCTCTCAAGGACAGAGCTGCACATCTCGGTTGCTGGAATAAGTCGGGAGATTTCATACCTCCGCCAAGACGGACTATTAACAGAAAGCCATTCGTCGTGCGCGACCTTGAGGCGAACCAGAAGGAGGTGAGTGAGCCATGACTAAGACTAATCGGAAGAAGTCTGAGGAGCACGGCTTACCTAGTCTGTCTTTGGTTGCTGGGTACATTGCGGTCAAGGAACTTGGCCGACTGGAAGATAGTGTGGAAGTGCTCGCAAGACTAGGATATGGCAATGCTGAGATCGCCACGATCTGCAATACCACAGCGAGGAAGGTGAAGGGGGTGAAAATTGAAAGATGAAAGAATTGAATGATCTCAATACCGCCAGTTACGAAATCGAATCGTTACTTGACGATTGGAAGAATCACGAGGAGGTTCGCGGCCTCTGCAAGAAGCGCGGGTATTCGCTTGAGAATCTGAAAGCCGTTCTGAAGTTCACCAACAAGAAGATAGACCAGTTAGAAGTAGAAGAGAGACTGTCCGAGACCAAGCGTCGTTTGCAGTTGGTGGACAAGGCGGGGTACAAGGAGGGCGACTAAGAAATGAGCAAGGACGAAGAGAACATTCTGAACGAGGGTCAGGACCTCGTTCTGAACGACGAGTGGGACGAAGGGGACTGGGACGAGGAGGACGACGAGGAAGGCGAGGGGTTGTCCGGAGGGGTGGGACGATGAAGCTGTGTCCGCTCCTTCGTGAAAGGTCTCTGTCGTCTTCGGGGGGAGAAGTCACGAACGGAATCGAGTGCTTGGGCGAAAGATGTGCTTGGTGGTGTGTCGTGAATCAAGAATGCTCGATATTGAATGTTGCTCGGGCTCTAGACAAAATGAACGAGAGGCGGCCAGAATGACCGAGGTTGCTTGTCCGCTTGAGTGGAGATGCACTGGTTATCCAGTAAAGTGTTCTGAGTGCAAACACAACGAAGTGGGAGATTACTATGAACCGCGTCCGCTAGTGTCGCAACGAGTGAGAGTGAGGCAGAAGAAATGAAATGCGATAGTTGCGGCAAAGTCGAGGCACACCCAATCTGTATTGATTGCTTCCTAAAAGAGATGAATCCACTTCTGAAAAGCGAGGGCGTCGTTATAGCTACACCTGAGAATCCAATTAAGTGTGGAAGATTCTATCAAGACAAGGGCGCTGGCGCGGTCGATCCGGTTCCGATAGCGGAGATTCACCTTCGGGCCTTGCAGATGCTCAAGATGATTTGCGCCTTTGACGAGGATTCTGCTGCCCCCATGTATTACATCAGGAAAGAACTGGCTTGGCGTGGAATGAACCTTTCGAGCGGAACCGTGAGTGGGAGACTTTCGGAACTGAAGGGCATGGGATATTCCGATTTTGTAATGAAGCCATTAACCGAGTGGAACCCAGAAACACACAGAACCGAATTCGGGGTCAAACCATTCCACTGGATCACGTCGAAGGGCTTGGAGTTGCTCAAGGAGAAGGTCGAGGCAAAATGATTTGCGACTGGTGTGGAAAATCAATCGAGGGGAACTATTTCGAGATTCACTCTTGCTCGGTAATGGAAGAAAAGACGGTGAGTTTCAATCCACGCTTCTATCACTCTGAATGTTTCATGGAATGGAATCTCGTCGAAAGGAATCGTGAGAGAAAATGAGACAACCAATCGCCAAGGAGTTCAACTTGGTCGAGCAGAAGCTGTTCAAGGCACTCGCGGACATCGGCGCACGATGCTTCCTGACGCAACAACCCATAAAGATCAGCGAGGATAGGGGTTACAGGGCAGACTTCCTGTTCTATTCCGTTGATCCGGGATTGGTTGTCGAGGTAGATGGTGAATTCTGGCACAATCGGACGGTGGGGCAGAGGAAGAAAACAGAGGTCAAACGCGAGGATCTGGAAGCCAAGGGCCTGAAAGTCCTGACGTTCACGGATAAAGAGGTCAACAAGGACGCCCTAGGTGTGGCCGGAAAGGTCCTCGAAGAACTAAAGCGTCTCTGGAAAGCCATGCCGTTCAAGAACGAGTTCTACAAGCCTTGGAAGGAGGAATCCAGCTATGTCACCTGAAATGACCGAAGACGAGGCAAAGGTACTAGGGGGTAGGCCAGAAGATGCCAGTTTATCGCAACTATCCGAGACTTCGCCGGACGCCGTGGACTTGGAAGGGAGTTCCCGTGGAGTTTCCGTGGATACCGGAGAGGTTCGAGTCCAACTGCCTATCGGCCTGAAAGACGACATTGAACTGATTGTGGTCTATCTCAAGCGCTGGAAGACCATCGCCGAATTCGTCAGGTTCGCGCTGTTGAATGAAGTCAAACGATGGATTAGGGAAGCATTGCGCAAGAAGAAGGAGGCCGAAAGCGAATGACCTTGGAGATTCTCTGGGGGTTAGTTCTTCTCTTCTTCGTCTGTCTGGGCCTTCTTACTTTGCTTGCCCTAATTGTCGCAACTTGCTCGCGGCCAAGCCGTGTCAATAGCAGTTGCGGTTCTGGCTTGCGCCGCCGGGTTCTTGGAGGAGAAACAGGAATGAGATGTCCCAAGTGCGGGGATGAAGAAATGTTCAGGATTGTAGCTTTGCATCATATTGATGAGATTGACCTTGAAACTGGAAGAATATACCCGCTTGGCAAGGTTTCGTTGAAGGTGAGGGCGAAAGACGATGTGTGATCATTTCAAACTGGAGCGCGACCCGCAACGGCCCTGGCTCTGGGTCTGTCCGGACTGCCTCAAGCGGGGTGTCTGGAAAGAAGAGGCCGAAGAAACTAAGGGTTCGGTCAGGATCATAGAGTTGGACCCGCCAGTCCGGTTGCCTAAAGGGACGTATTTGTTTGATGATGAGGGCAATTTTTTCATCAAAGGTGAGGACTGAAATGTTCTGGCTTTACGTCTGGAAGTATCAAGAGGTGGAAGCATATTCAGCTGGGAGAACCGTGACCATTATTGGAAAGGGAGATATTCCATTTCTTCCAGTTGGGGCATGGCAATCTTCTGGGTTCGAGAGGGTAGACGAACACAAGTGGATACTAACGAGAAGACAGGCCCAGAAATTGGCGCTTGACCTTCAGAGAGTATTGAATTCAACTAAGCATAAACGAAAAGGGGGTAAGAAACAATGAACACCAAAGATCACGCGAAGGCTCTGGCCGTCCTGAAGACATTGTCGAAAAATGACCTTGTGCAGATTGAGTTGATAGATCACTATGACATGGAGGGGCGCGTGACCGTTCCCGAAGCAATCAAGGACGCAAACGAAAATCCAATGACGATTACGACAAATGGCTACTATCAGAGTCACGACGGAAATTTCATCTGGATCTCAGAGGAGGAAGCAACAGAAGGCAAGGAGAACCAAGTCCGGGTTCGACTAGCAAGATACCTCATTCGAGTTACGAGGTTGAAAGAGGCATGAACAAGAACATCAAGAAGACGATAACGTGGAACGCCTTCGCTACTATTGCCTCGTCCACCGTCTATTACCTAGCCACTGGAACATTCGCCGTGATCGCCTATGTCGTCGTGATGAACTTCGTGATCTTTCCGGTCTGCTACTACCTTCACGAAAAGCTATGGGAGGGTGAATCGAAATGACCTCGCGGGGAATATGTCCAGCGCTTTCGGTTCTGCTTCCTGATGGAATTGTTATGAGGATATGCTTTGGCTCTAAGTGTGAACATTGGCGACCTAAGAAAGACTACTGCCATTATCAGGTCGTCTTGTACGGAAAGATGGTGGATGGCGTGGAGGAGGACTGAGTTGGTTCTAACGCTCCTTAGAATAGTCGAGTGGAAGGACTACATCCCAACCATCTATCGAATAGTGCCAGCCAAGCATAAAATCATCTTTCTTCCAGATGGAGGATTAGACTTCAACCCGCCGTTACCTCCCATACAGGTTCCTGAGGATGAAGATATGCCCGAAGTTGAATATGTCTGGATCGAAGAAGTAGGACCGCGTGCATGGAGAGGGAAGGACTGAGTTGACCGAATCACCTGTGGCCGACTCTGCCCCTCCCGTCTATTGCCCCCAGTGCGGGAACAAGCTGACCTATCATCCGCAAGTCATGGATGCCTATCGAGAGGGAAAAGGCCCCTATGCTCAGGGCGGGGTTCGCTGCAAGAAGTGCGACAGTTTGTTCTGGCTCGATGGCGACAAGTTGGTCTTGAATACCTCATCAGAAAATATCGCAGAAATTAGAGACCGTGATGGACAGACGAAAGAGTTGTTGGAGCAATGGCGGAAATCAAAGAAGTAAGTTTAGAGGACATCCTTCCACCGGAGAAGGACTTCAGGGAAGAAGAAGATCCCGAACATCTCCGGTTCATCGCGCAGTCTGTCCTGACTGAAGGAGGGAAATTGAGGCGGCCTATTGACGTGCGAAGGAAAGACGGCAAGTATCAGATCCTCACTGGGCAGGGATTGACGCGCTATCAGGCGTTGCTCAGTGTCAGGCCCAAGATCGAGACGACCTTGGTGGCGATTCACGAACTGGACGACCCTCATGCGGCGGCCTATGGCTTGGGCGAGGACGCGGCGACAAAGCAACACACACCGAAGGAAAAGGGCAACTGGGTCCGCTACATCTTGGATCAATATGGCGTTACTATCGATTGGGTTGCTAGCACGACTGGGATTCCGAATAGCACGATAGACTTTTGGCTCGGTAAAACAAAAGACGAAACTGTCTCTCAACTTAATAAGGAACCCCAGACGCTCGAAGAACTTTATCAGGACGAAACCGAAGACGAGAAACGCGCCAAATCGAGACTGTTTGACGCCATAGTTGGAGATTTCAAGGACAAACTCGATGGCTTTTGTGAAGAGAAACATCTGAAGCCCATAGTGGCTCTAAACCAAGTGTTAGGGAACGGATTCAGGTCTTTGGAACTGATAACCTTGGAAGCCACGCTCAGGCCAAAGCAATCCCGCATCGAGAAATTCATGGCCGAAAAGAAGGTGGGCCTCGTGGCACTAATCAGTCAGGCGGTCGAGGTGCTTCTGACAGAGGAGGGATTCTAAAGGAGGTGAAAACTGAAGATGACTAAGAAGAAAAGTCTCAAAGAGAGGATATTGAAAGAGATGATGGTTCCACAGCTAAAGTTCCCGCGCGATTTCAAACCTTGGGGCGGAGAGCCGCTTGGTGTTCAAGAAATACAGGAGATGCTCGATAAAGGCGGCTGCTTATGTGGGAACACTCTCGTTATTGACTTGGGCGAGGATTGGGGTTGGGGCATAGCGACGCTCGACTGGATTCAAAAGAAGGCGAACCAGAAATGAGTCTCGATTCGGTCTTTGACTACATCCGGCACGAACTGCCAACCTTGGGTTATGATGTGACCTGGGGCGGGAGTGTAGCTGGTGCTAAGGGGAGACTTGGTCAAGCCGTGGAAGAGAGGACCACCCAGGGGACGAGGGACAAGTTACTTCGCGCTGCCGTCCTGACGGTTCGTGCGATCTTGGAGCTTGAGAAAATTGGGGCGGTTGTTGGTGACTAGATGAAATGGTCATAAGATTGTTTGGGAAGAAAGGTAAACAATGGGAACCAAAGATCAAGATCCTGATTTGTTCAGACCTGCAAGTCGGTAGCCAGTATGCCGTGAAGCCACGCAACTTCGTGGATTGCCACGGCAAACCAGAAGCATTGAACCCAATTCAGGAGCAGATAACCGCAAAGTGGGAACAGATGGCGAAGAAGGAAGGAGCAGTCGATTACTTCATCATCAACGGGGAAAGTGTAGATGGCAAGCAACCAGCAAACAAGGGCAAGGAACTGTGGACTGCCGACATGGGCGATCAGATTGCCGCTGCTGTTCAATTAGTCAAGCAAGTCAAGTACCGACACTTGATTGTCACCTACGGCACACCGTATCACACGGACGAGAACCTGAACGCCGACCAAGTATTCGCTGAGAAGATTGGTGCCGAGAAACATGGTTGGGAAGTGAGTTTCAAACCGAAGGATTCCGACTCAATCTTTCACATCTCGCATTCGATTGGCGTGTCCACTTCAGCTTGGCAGTACAGAACCACGGGAGTAGCAAAGGAATTGGTCGCCGCACTGTTGAACGAAAAGGAATTGTACAACTACAGTGGCATTATCAGGAGTCATGCCCATTACTTCGTTAGTGTGTCTTTCGCCAAGGCGTTTGGACTGATTACTCCGTGCTGGCAAACAAGGACGCCCTACATGGTCCGGAAAGGTCTGTCATTGATACCCAAACTCGGTTATGTGGTTCTCGAAAGTATGGATGGCGACGAAGGGCCGAATTCGTGGATGATAAGGGCCGAATGTTTCGATATGCCTAGAATGGAGTTGACCGTCCTTTGAGTCCTACCACAACGCGCGACGAGAGAATCAATCTGCCATCGGAAATCTGGGCGGCGGTTGACAATGAAGTGGATGAGGCAATCGGGCGATTGAATGTGACGGAGCCAAAGAACGCCGCTGGATCCCTAACACATGGGCAAATCATGATAGTAAGGTTGATCGAAAAGGTAGGACGACCGCTATGTGTTCGTGAGATCGGTACTGCCCTTGATCGGAGTTATTTTAACGACCTCTACATACAAATGAGTCGATTGGTGGCACACGGGATTTTGGGGCAAACTATCGTTAAGGGAATTCAATTCTATTCCATCGCTAACAAGGACTGGAAAAAGATGGCTGGGGGTTCTATCCGATGAGTAACGAAGAGATTGTGGCGAAGTTGAAAGAACTGGACGAGCGCCTGAAACGGGTTGAAACAAATATCCCCCTAAAGCGAATAAGCGAGGCCCAGAAGAAGTTCATCATTCAACTCTGCGCAGATCTTCATACTCCGCCCGGCAATCTGGATGACCTAACTAGAGTAGAGGCTAGTGCCAAAATTGATGGATTACTAAAAAGGATGGAAGGTAGGTGAATGAATGAATGAATGAATATGATGATAATCATTATCATATCATATCATATCATACCGAACAAGAAGAAAAGAAGGCACTGACAGCCCGGACAACTTTCCTAATGACAGAGAACGAGAAGCGAAAATTCCTTGAACGTCTGGATAGAGAAGGGAAAGAAGCCAGCGAAGTCCTCAGATCTTTTGTTCACGCCTATCTTGAAACGCCCGAAATAACCAAAGACCCGATCAGAGTAACCCTGGTGAATTCGCATCCGCTTCTGCAACCCCGAATATCAGGCAAGAAGGAGGTCTTCAATCTGTCGCTAGAAAACGCCAAGAACCTGTTTCTGACGCATGGCTTTGTCACGAAGGAGCTGAAGCGCAGGATCGTGGGGGCTCTGAAAGGCGTCTCGATAACGCCCGAGGAGAAGTCCGACCTAGACACGGTAATGAAAGCACCGGAGGCCAAGAAATGACTAGCGGCGGAATCCCTGCGGGCGCGAAAGGAATCAGAACCTATTCCGGCCATAGCCCCTACGAGAAATATGCCAAGTGTGGAATTCACGGCTTTCAACTTAGAGAAACACTCCATCGTGGCAAGAACGGCAAGCCCCTCTGTCCGGTCGAACTCTGGCCTGGCGGAAGATGCTGTCACATGCCCATGATCCAGTGGCCCCGCGAGCCGTCAGAAACAAAGCAACGAATCAAGAAGTTATTAAGGCTGGAAATCCCGCTATTGGTGAAGATCCAATAATGTCGAACGAGGAAACGAAATATTACTGCAATACCTGCAAGAAATGGTTCCTAAAGAACGAATTGGGTTGGGACGAGGACTTTGACGAGAAAACATATGAAGAAGAACTTTGGCGAACTTGCCCAGATTGTGACCAGTTCATATGCGCCGACGACTAATCCGCTAATTAGAGTGATGGCCGAATAGAATAATCGTCAAGATATTGTCAGAAATTCCAATTCCCAAGAAAAAGGGCAGAGGTAGGCCCAGAGGTAGCAAGAACAAGCCGAACACGATACTCGTACCAGAGACAATCGAGGAACAGCTGGATGCCGCCATTAGAGATGCCTACGAACACGCCCAGAAGAAGGAAGGAATAGAGCGCCGGATGTGGTATAAGACCTTCGCAGACTTGATGCGGGCAAAGAGGATGGGCAAGTTGGAACTGACGACGACCGAGCAGATCAACGACCAAGTGAAGAAGACCATAGAGGCCATCCGGGTTGTCCGGTGAAATTACTGAAGTCTCGCTCTGGGATTTCTTTCGTCTAGTATTGGGGTATGATCCACATGAGGGGGGCCAGATTGAATTCCACGCCAGCACGAAGCGTTTCAGGATACTGGCTTGCGGTACCCGCTGGGGGAAGACGCTAGCAGCCGCCATGGAGGCAATCGCCCTGTTGATCTTCCATGTGGATTGGCGCGGGTGGATAGTCGCTCCTTCTTACGAATTGGCGAGCAAGACCTTCCGCTATGTGCTTGAATACAGTCTGGCAAAAATTCCCCACTTGGTTGAGACCTATTCATTTTCTAGGCAATCTATGTTCATACGATACCGGACTGGCGGGGAACTATTCTGCAAGTCGGCTGACAACCCAATATCGCTCTTGGGCGAAGCGCTGGACTTCATTATCTTGGATGAAGGCACTGCCACGAAAGAAGAGATTTGGCCCGTATATTGCCGCCCTCGGCTTGCGGATAGGGAAGGAAGCGCCATATTCATAGGGACACCAAAAGGAAGGAACTGGTTCTATCCCTTGTTCATGCGCGGGCAGGATCCATTAGAGGAGGACTATCAGAGCTGGCATCACACGACCATGGACAACCCATACATCAAGCCGGAAGAGATCAAGAAGCTGGAGCAGGATATGCCGAAGAGGGCCTATGAGCAGGAAGTCCTCGCCATGTTCCTATCAGACGCTGGTGGGGTATTCCATGGCGTGCGCGATGTGTTCGAGGGGCCATATCCCGATAATGGATTCGAGCCAGAAGCGGGTCATAGTTATGTCATGGGCGTCGATCTGGCCAAGTATCAGGATTTCACCGTCATCACAATTTGGGATAGGCAGGATCGCGGTCTCAAGTATTTCGACAGGTTCCAGAGAATCGACTGGCATCTTCAGAGGGCCAAGATCCAAGCGGCGGCCAAGCGATACAATGACGCTCAGGCGTGGGTAGATTCAACCGGGGTGGGAGACCCGAACTTCGAGGAATTGGTCAGGATGGGAGTGAAGGCCCAGGGTTACAATATTGTCACTGGGACGAAACAGCCCCTAATCGATAATGCTGTCATGGCGATAGAAGCCAAAACGGTCCACGGCCCAGAAATCCCCCAATTAGTCAATGAGATGGAAATCTACGAGTACGAGATGACCCATGCCGGAAATCTGAGGATGAACGCCCCCTCTGGCTACCATGATGATTGTGTGATTTCACTGGCTCTGGCAGTCTGGGGTCTTGGAAAGGGAAGCGGCGAGCCCCTCATAGCTTTCGTCTAGGTAACGGTTCTGTAACCCTAGGGGGTTGAGTACTCAAGGGGGTTAAGTGCTTAAGGGGGTTAATTAGAATCGGCCAAGGCTTTAGAAACAGTCGGGCACCACGGATGTCGAGATGACACCCAAGGCCTACGACTGAAATGATCGATCAATGCGGGAGCAACAGCGGACAACCGCGAGTCGTCCGAGAGACACCCCCAAAAAAGAGCTTGTGCCCCTTTTTCTCATAGACAATTTGTCCTTGTCCTCGTAAGATTGTCCCGCGCTAATTAAAGCAATCAAGAACGAAAACACGAAACTTGTTAGAGGGTCTGTTTGGGCGGTTAGGTTACGCGAAAGCGACTAAGCCAGATCCATACGCCGGGTTCGCTGAGGATAGGCAGAGAAAAGGCAAGGCTGTCCAGCAGGGTTGGTGGTGGAATCCCAAGCGAGGCGCTCCCAGAAAGTTCGACCTGGTAGGGGTCCAGCAGCTTTCCAAGACACCTTTCGTGTCCATGTGCTTTCAGGCCATCTTAGATCGCGTTGCCGCTGTCGAGTGGGAGATAGTCTCCAAGGACCCGGACAGTGCCACAAACGAGACGGATAGTCATCTGGACGCAGTGCGCAGCTTCTTCGACAACCCGAACCAGAACGATGAATCGTGGCACGACATCCAGCGCCAGGTGGTAATGGACATTCTGAACTACGATGCTGGCTCTATTGAGAAGGTCTTCGATAGATATGAGGATCGGACCATAGAAGTGAGGGACGAAAAAGGCAAGGTGACGGACACTTTCACGGCGAAGGTAGCTCCAGAGGGGGCAAAGCTGACCGAGATCTATGCGACCGATGGCTCGACGTTCCTCAAAGATCAGGACGCGCACGGCTACCTTAACGGCTACTGGCAGTACAACTATTCGGCAACCCACGCGGAACCGACCTATTTCAACTCCAACCCCCAAATCGGGAAAGGCGAACTGATCTATATCCCCCTCAACCGCAAAGCTGGGCAGCCCTATGGCACCTCGCGCCTTGAATCTCTGCTGGAAATCGAACTCGGGGAAGTCCTCGTGCAGGCCGTCCGGCTTAACCTGTCGTTTTACAAGAACTCCGCCATGCCCGGCCTTCATGTACACTTTCCAGACGTGACCGATAAGGTTGCGCTCAAGCATGCGCGGGATGCAATCGACCAGGAATACGGTTCCACCGATAAGGCGCACAGAACCATCGTGACCGGGGGGCAGACCGTCATCTCCTCGCCCGCCATGTCCAATCAGCAACTTCAGGCATTAGAGCTTCAGAACTTCTATTTGCGGCTGGTCATGGCGACGCTGGGCGTGACTCCTGCCATGATGGGATTCACTGAGACGGTCAACAAGGCGACCGCCATGACGCAGCGGCAGGAATTCAGGGATCGCACGCTCAACCCCATCCTTTCGGCCATGGAATACTACGTCAACACCCAATTGATCCCCGAGTTTGGTTTCGACGATGTTGAATTCCGGTTTGTGACCGAGCCAGACATAGACTCCGAACTGTTAAGGGCACAAATCATGGAAATCTGGCTGAGGACTGGCTACAAGAAGATCAACGAGGTAAGATCGGAGCATGGGCTCGCCCCCGTACCCTGGGGCGACGCACCGTTTGCGATGCAGAGCCTTCTCGGCCCGACCCCCCCGACAAAGATAGCGAAGTCAGCCACGAAGATCGCGGACAGACTCGCCAGAGAGGAGAAGGACTTGCTCGGGGATGTCAGGGAGAATTACGGCAAGGTTCCGCTGGACAAGCTGAGGAAAGAGACGCTGGAGAAGGCCAAGACGATAATCCGCAAGGCACTGACGGAATCCGCCCGAGACGGGTCCGATAGAGAATTGCCGGAGGCCATGAAGCTCAAGTTGGAGGCGATAATTATTGCTGCCTACCGGGACTTCGAGCGGATACTGGAATCCCTGATCTTGGAGTTGATGACGAATGGATCCAGAGCAGCGAGCTGAGGTTCTGGCAGATAACTATGTCTTCCGCGTGAGGAACCTGACCGTCGCGGCGGCTGCAGAGGAAGAAGGACAGCGTGTGACTTGGATAACCGCCGAGGATGATCGTGTCTGTGAGGACTGTGATGGGCTTGCCGGGAGCTACGAGTCGGACGACATCAACTTGCTCCTGAACTTCCCTCCCGTTCACCTGAGATGCAGATGTGTGATAGTGCCAGAATGACTGACTTAGCTGATTGGGTTGGTTCTCTTCAGAAACAAGAGACACAAGAAGAACGAGACCTACGAGAACTGTTAGAACTATTAGAATCATTGAAACCGAAAGAAACCGTCTATTGGCAATTCTCGTTCACATCTAACGACGATGGTACCGCCATTTGGAGGATTTGAGACAGATGACACGCAGAACCGACTCCGATGGCCATGCGCTGACTCCAGTCTGGCCCAAGAAACCGAAGAGGCGAAAACGATAATGGTCTTCAGATGCGAAGATTGCGACGAAGAATTCAAAGATCCGGACACTATCTATTACTGCGCTTCCTGTAAGTCCTACGTCTGCGAGGCCTGCCGTCTGGACAGCCACCTGAAGCACCGGGTCATGATTCGAGGGCCGGATGAGAAGTGGATTCGCTCGACCTTTGACTATGAAGCGGCAAGGGCTGAAACGAAATGACGCTCGATAAGATGGCGATAGTCAAGAAGGTGATCAACTCGTTCGTCCCCCTCCTGGGTGGCCAGATTCCAGAGATCAAAGAGGTCAAGCGCCCCATCACAAAAGAGGTCAGAAAGCTGTTCAAGCTGTTCGATGCGAGCCTGAAATCCCATCCGGACCGCTTCTATGCCGACGGCAACTTTCCCAGACTGCTCGAAGTCACCGAAAGGGCACTGGTTTTTCTCTGCGAAAGCGACGGCCATTATGCGGGTTGGGTCGCCCAGGCCTTTCATTTCATCTATCACCTGACGGCTGAGTCGAGAAAAGAGGTTCTGGAAGGTCTGCCCGGAAGCGTCCTCTGGCTCGAATACATGGCACAGCACAAGGTCAGCTCCGCCCAGAAGGTCGAAGTTGAGTAGCCCGCGCTAATTAGACCCCCCAGACAATTTGTCCCAGTAAGATGTCAAAGAAAAAGAAGGTAGATGTACAAGCCGAGGTTCTTGCTTTCCCTACGGCAGAGATTGACGATGTTCGGATTTTCTGCCATACCTGCGCTTACTATCAGCCGACTCACGTGAAAGAACATCAGGTAGCTTGGTGCCGCTGGAAGAAGAACCCGAAGAAGGAAATCTGGACTGACAAGAACTCCAACCCAGATGAGACCTGCCCCGGCTATGGACCCGGCCCCATTGCGGCAGATGAAGCGTGGCCCGCAAACGGTGATGCGAAATGACAGCGCCAGACGTCCAGAAGCCAATAGATGAGACCGAAGATTTTATTCATATTCGTGTGAAAGACCCCGGCCAATTCAAGACCTGCAGGACAACCGATTTCTCGGGCAAGTTACCAAAAGGAGTGAGGGCCAAATACTGCCAATACAAGGACAAGGATGAGTGGGCGGTCCAGGCTTGGATCTTCACGAAGGCGGACGGTTGGACGGTCGAAAAAGCGAAGGCGTGGGTCAAAGATCATTCTGACGAGTTTAAGATAGCGAAAGTCGTTTCTCTCGTTGGGAAGACAATCGTCATGCCGGGCATCCTGCAGAAGTCAGAAGAGGACGACACTATTGAGGGCTGGGCAACCACTGGCGCCATCGATCTTGACAATCAGATAATCGAACCGACCGCTTTCGAGGAAGACCTTCCCGCTTTCATGAAGAACCCGATAATGCGTTTCATGCACGAATATCCGGTAGGCAAGTGGCTCGACGCGAAGGCAGAGGTCAAGGGTCTGTACGTGAAGGGCAAATTCGCTTCCACTGAACGCGCGAAAGAAGTCAAGCAACTCGTGGACGAAGGAATAGTGAAGGGGCTTTCAATCGCCGCCAAGATCAAAGAGGACGGAACCGAATGGAGACACGACGACGAACTGGATCAGGACATCCTGCATTTCACGAAGTTGCGTCTGCTTGAAATCTCGGTCGTGGACGTTCCTGCCAATCCAGAGGCCATGCTGGAGTTATCAAAGCGCCTGAAACTCGATTCTGAACCGATACTGATCGGCCAAGCAGCCCCTCCACCGCCACCCGAAGTTCCCGAGGGAGTCCCGAAGGAGAAATCCCCCCCACTTAGTGAAATAGAAATCAAAGACATAGAAGTCGCCCAAAAGGAATTGGCAGAAGGCAAGGGTAGAACATTCAATAGCGCGGAAGATGCTATCAAGTGGCTAAACACAGAGGAACCGGAGGAGAAGCCGAAGGAGAAGCCAGAACCAGAGGAGCCAGCCGTTCCGCCTGCCGCGCCGATGCCCGTGGATCTTGGTGCCGCAACTAATACAGTGCCGACCACCATCATCGTTGGTCTTTCAGATGTCTCTATGAAATTGATTCCGAAGATTACTGCGAGAGTGACGACCGAAGCAGATGGCAAGGTCACAAGTTCAGTACAGGAATTGGTAATGCCCGAAGTTGACAAGGATGTTCCCCCTACAATCCTCGGCTCGATTCAGGAATTCCGGGATGCCGTCCAAAATGCCCCGATAGAGGTTCACAATGAGGATGGAAGTATTACCGTTATTCCCCCCGAAGGAGAATCAAACGAGAAGGTCAAGTTCTCACGAGGCGCGGTTGAAAGTCACGAACCTCCGAAAGCAGAGGAAGGCAAGGCGTGGGACGCGAATGCAGCAATCGCACGACTGAAGGTATGGGCGGAGGCATTCGGCGACGAATACAAGACGGGGTTTGCGTGGTCCGACCCAGAAAACTCCGGTTCATGCAAGTTACCGCATCACGACATAGTTGATGGAGGTCTCGTTGTCGTATGGAACGGCGTCGCAGCTGCTATGGAAGAGTTGCTCAGAGCGAGAGGGGAAGTGGACATTCCAGCCGCAGACAGGAAGGGGGTGTATTCTCACTTGGCCCGGCACTATCGCCAGTTCGACAAGGAGGTTCCGGAATTCAAGTCCGTGAAACAACTGTTGATCGAGGAGATGACCGCCTTGGATGTCGTCATAGCCGATAAGGACAAGATCATAGCGGAGAGAGACGCAACTGTCAAGGAACTCGTAGCCAAATTGTCTGAACTCGAAACCAAGGCGAAAGAACTCACGGATAAATTGTCCGGGCCTAAAGTCACAGAACCGACTGAGAGACTGAAGAAATCGGGCGTGACTGTGCCAGCATCGGAATCAGAAACGGATGATAGCGGGCAAGAACCCGGATCTGTCGCTGAATTGTTCCCAGCTCGCGCTAATTAGAGGACTGCCTTCAAACGAGAATCGAACCGATATGAAATTCGGAAGTGTAAGAGTAGACGAAAATCTAGCGTTCAAATCAGCATTCGGTAACATCACGCCAGACAGAGACGGCTATCGCTACGTGGATTACTTCAGGGGCATAGACCAGAGAGGCAAGCTGTTCGAGGACATCAAGAAGACTAGAGACACCACGACCGACACCTATGCGCTCACTCCAATCTATCCGAGCAGGGAGATCATCGACATCGCAAGGAGAAAAGACCCACTCTGGGAGCTATTCCCGAAGGTGGCAGTCAATCAGCGCACGTTTGAGTTCAACCAGCTCACAGATTACGGAACGAGCGTCGGAAGATTCTTGGGCGAATCCGGCACTTTGGTCGGAGTCGATGCAACCTATTATCGCCAGTCAAAACCAGTCAAGTTTGCATATGCGACCGGAGGACTAACGGGCCCGGCAATAAAGACCGAGTATCTCACAGACCCTCTGGCTGAGGAAGTGCGCGTCAAGGTTCTCGGCTTAACCGACTTCTTGGATCAGGCACTCATCAATGCAGATTCGACTTCTCACACCGTTCCATACGGAGACGGCTCGACCGAACAATCTTGGGAGGGCTTGATAGAGCTGCTTGGATCGACCAACAGGGTTGATGCAGGTTCAGCCGCGGTCTCAATCGAGAAGATCAGGGAAGCGATAAGGAGCGGCATCATGGACGGTGGAGATCCATCACTTCTGGTCACTGACTTCGCTACGCTCGACTCGATCAAGGGCTTACTGATGAGCTATCAAAGATTCGTGGATAAGATCGACCTCGCGTGGGGTGCCAAGACTGTCGAGTTTGACGGACTACCGCTAATAGGAGACTCGAAGATGCCAACCGGCTCGAATGCAAAAAGACTGTTCGCGCTCGACATGGAATACGCCAAGGTCGGGGTTCTCCAGGACATAACCTATGAACCTCTGGCCAAGACTTCTGACATAGATTCCTTCATGCTGAAATTCTACGGTGTTCCAGTCCTGCAGGCAATTCCGTTCAACGGCCACATCTACCAGATAGCATAGAGCTGACGCGAAGATGGGAAAGAGGATAGTCGCTGCCACTATCGCATCCACTGACGACTTTGTATCATGGAAGGAACCGGTCGAGGACTACGGCCCGAACGTAAGGGTCTATGTCGCCAATCTCGGAGCTACGAATGACCTCACGTACAGAATTCTCAGCGCACCGGACTCGACCTATGCTGGCACATGGATCGTGGAAGCGACAGACGCGACCTTGGGAAAGGGTGCTATCGTGTCCTGGCGCAGCACGGACATGAAAGGCACGATCGGCATCGATATCAAGAATGCGACAACAAACACTCCATCCCAATACTCAATCTGGGTGGTCTTCTGGAGATAAGATGGTGAACGCAAGATGAAGCGAGGGAAAGAAACTCGCATGGCTATTTTACGTGAGATTAGGGGGATCAAAGACGAGATGTCCCAACTGGACAACATGATCCAGATAGGCACTTTTGGTGAACAGGTTTCGGCTACTGAACGCTATCGCTCAAGAGCCGAGGAACTCCGGACCAGACTCTCGACGCTTGAAAACCTGCTGAGGGAATTCGAGAAGCCCGCAATAGCGGATGTGATAAAGGTTGTCTGAAGAAGCATTCGGGGGATATACGAAGGTTTTGGTGAATGACGTACCACTCGTAAAAAGGGGTCAACTGAATTTCAAGAGTGCATCCGCAGTCATCCGAGACAACCCGGACAAGAATACTACCGATGTTGAATTCAATACAGGAGAAGGAGGAGGAAGTCAAGGTCCGCCAGGACCGCAGGGAGAAAAGGGCGATAAGGGTGACAAGGGAGACACTGGGTCACAAGGCCCGCAGGGTGAGCAGGGTTCGACTGGGTTACAGGGTTCACAAGGAGACATAGGCGACACAGGATCGCAGGGGGAGATTGGCCCCACAGGTCCGAAAGGTGACAAGGGCGCCGATGGTGAGACTGGGGCACCGGGAGCTAAAGGTGATACCGGTGCTGTGGGTCCGCAGGGAGAACCGGGTCAGCAAGGGCCGAAAGGCGATACTGGGTCGCAGGGAGAGCAAGGAATCCAAGGTATTCAAGGGTTGATAGGTCCCCCAGGGATTCAAGGAGAGCAGGGAATTCAGGGCGAGGTCGGGCCAAAAGGAGATGTAGGGGATACTGGACAGCAGGGCATTCAGGGCGTTAAAGGAGACAAGGGAGATCAGGGAGACCCTGGGCCGGGTATTGTCGCTGGGATAATCGCAATGTGGTCGGGTTTGCTTGCTAGCATTCCTTACGGATGGGCTTTATGCGATGGCACAAATGGAACGCCAGACTTGAGAGATAGATTCGTATTAGGAACAAGCACAGACGAGAACCCAGGAGCGACGGGAGGCAGTTCAACTTACAGCCATTCAGGAACGGCCGTAGGCGCCCATTCCACTTTGACGCACTCAGGAACCGCGGTAGCTGACCATCCCGCCACGGCTACGAGCCAAGCCGATGTCGGCGCGACAAAAATCGGTACTACGACTTCGACCGCAACCCTCAAGACGCATACGCACAATACCCCCATTCTATCGCATAGCGTGACGCAACCCAGCGACCATTCCATTTCTGCTCATTCAGTAACGCAACCGAGCGACCACACCAATGTGAACCCACCCTACTTCAAACTCGCGTTCATAATGAAACTATGAGGTGACTTGAATGGGCTACTGCAGCGAGACGGATGTTGAGGCCATAGTTGGATTCGCAATCGACAATACAACAACTCCAAACACGACTCAAGTTGCAACTTTCACGACCTGGGCTGACGATTACATCAATCGTTTCACAGGTTCCGGTTACGTCTTCACCTTCGCCCCGACTGCAGCCGTGACGGACGAAATTCACGAGGTCGAGGCTGCCAACAGGGACTACTTTTCCGGGGACGAAAAACTGGGCGAAAGGGTCCTTTTCTTGGACCACTTCCCAATAGTCGGATCAATCACGAGTTGCTATTACAATTCTGGCTCGGACAAGGCGGTAACTTGGTCATCACTGACTGAGGGAACCGACTTCTTCATCAGGAACGCGCGGATGGGCGAACTCTATTTCAACACGCGACCCTATCCTCTGCAGCAGGGCGTGAAAGTTTCGTATGTTCAGGGCCACTCATCCACCCCGACTTTCATCAAGGAACTCTCTGCAACGCTCGTGGCGATAATGATCTTGATGGCGAAAGGAGGTTCTGCCAACGCCGAGGATCTTGGTTCAATCGCATTGGGAGATCTGCATGTTGATTATGGGGGGACTTCCACTTCGACTGGTTCGGGCGAGTTGATTTCTAACTTGGGGGCGAGGCGTGATACTCTGCTTGCAATGCTGAGGAAACCTGCGATTGGGGTGTGATTTCCTTGGTCGATCTCTCTAACAGTGTCGTGAATCTCCTAGCCACCTTCGGGGTTTCTTTCACGCTCTATGTCCGGCCGACCTCATCATCCGAGTCTTCAGACGGCTACCGCGATTATTCCTATGGAAAGGTGACAGCTTGGACGAACTCAACCGTCAAGGGCTGGATGTCTTCGCAGAACCCGCTTGAGAACCTACCTACAGGTGGCCAGATCGACCTCTATCAGCGAATCCTCTACCTCACTCCAGCAGCAACCGTGAAAGAGCATGATGTCCTCAAAGATCCAGACGGTCGATATTGGGAAGTCCTGAAGGTCGAGACCGAGAAACTTTCGGGAAATACACAATATCACAAGTTACTCGTGAAAGAGGAGAGCCAACAAACTTGACCGACTCAACGATCTCTCTACTGACGACGATCGATAGTGCGCTCTGGACAGAGACGAATCCACTTAAGGCCAGCGTCAGGTTCCTCACTTCGTTGCCAGATAGAGACATGGGGGCTTATACGATAGCCGTTCAGGAAGTGCCACACAGATTGAAAGTCCTAGGGGCGAAACACTTGATGCAACCTGCCGAGGCCACTACCGCCAGTCATGTCGTTCACATCTTCGTCAGACTGGACAGAACCTCGCAAACCTCTATGGGGGCGGCCAAGGTAATCAGATACAACATGGTCGAGATGGTCAAGTCCATCCTGCTGAACAACCCCGACTACAAGCTCTCGGCGGATGGCGTCTATTTCTTCCTTTGCGGTCAGAGGGTGACGGACGAGGTTCAATTCAAGCCGCCGGTCCTCCACACAATTCTGGAAGTAGCTACCGTGAAGATCACTTGATCCAGATAGACACTGATGCCATCGCCATGTTCGCGGACGAGTTCGCCGACCTTGCGCCGCAGATTCGTGATGCGATAGACGAGGGTTTGGCAGAGATCGCAGAGAGGTTGGTGACAGAGATAGCGGCGATAGCTCCCGGAAGGTTGGGGACGGACATCCAGTTTCAACAACTGGGGGAAGGCGTCTATGACATAGGATACAATGACCCTGAGACGGAAATGATCGCCACTTTCATCAACTATGGCACGGCACCCCACCTGATAACACCTGCCTTCGCGCAAGTCCTGCATTTCATAACGCCAGAGGGCGAGGAAGTGTTCACGCGAGAAGTGATGCACCCGGGCATAGCCCCTAGATACTTCTTGGAGCAAGCAAGGATGGCCGTCGAGGGAGACATTGAGTCAATCATGGAAGCCAAACTGACGACAATTCCTGACATAGAATCTTGACCGCCCCCCGCAACTATAACACGGCTAATAACACGTGAATTTCAGAATCTGAGGAATTAATGCCTGAAAGTGGCAAGAGGAGATAGAAGGTGTTAAATACCTACATACCTACTACTATACCAAATGAACATGAAGGAAGGAAGAAAGAATCCCTTTGAGGCAATAGCCAAGAAACTTGTCGAGAATGTAGATAAGAGAGAACTGGCTCAGGCGATAAATGAAACGACCGCCGACCACCTCGTTGGCTGCCATTGTCGTCTATGCAAAGCCGCTGATGAGGCGATAAGAACCGTTCTTGAGGATTGAGACCATGAAAGAAGTCAGGTTGAAAGTGTTTGGAACAAAAGCGGCAGAAATCGCAAGGCGCCTTGGACTAAGGAGGAACGGCGAAATAACCGACATGAACACAAAGATCACTTTCACATATGGTTCCGTTGAGGGCTATCCGAACATCGAGGTAGAGTTCGAGGTATAAGAACATGACCGGGAAAGGCGCGGTTCTATCTCCGAAGGCGCTGCAGGATATTCAATGGTGTATGAAGGAAATGGGGGAAGTATATGCCAACTATGATGATCCCGCTTGGGGCGAAGAAGAGGTTCTGCGGCGGGCATTTGAATTGGCTAAAGCAATAGTTGAAGCAATGGGTTACGAAGTCAAAGAGAAGACGAAGCCATGAACCTGAAGTGCAAGCGTTGCGGCCACAGTTGGGACTATAAGGGCAAAAGCGAGTGGTACACGAGCTGTCCTAGGTGTCGCACATCAATCCGAGTCCGAAAATCCTAGCCCGCGCTAATTAGACACGGACAGACAAACCAACCGATGAAGAAATGGTTCTAAAAGCATGTCCATTGTTCAATCGGGATGGTATAGGCGTCGATGCTGGCAGTTCTGGCGTTGACATAAGGAACGGCATGGGCAGAAACCAGTGCTACTTTGCGGTCGGAACGTATAGCACACATCTCTCAGTCGACCTTTCATCGGCAGCGACTTCGACCGACAGACTTTATGCGACTCAACTGTTCATTGACTCGACGGCCAATCCGGGCCACGCCAACGTGTATCTGCAGGGGGCCTATTATAGAATAGGCGTGATTACGGCAGATCAGGCGAACCTGAGTGCTGGCGTGATGTGCCCGACCCTAGTGATAGCGAAGAACGTCAAGAATGCTTATGGGTTGAAATCAGAATTAGACATGACAGCAACGGGTCTGACAGTAGGACAGAACGCATTCGCTGTTTCGGGTTATCTTGAGGTCGCGGCCAGTGGTGCGCTCGACGTTCAGAATTGTTCCGGAATAGCGGCAGTTAATGCCGACTTTGCGGGCGGAACTGGTCTGACTCTTACGGGTACATCAAGAACGTTCGCATTGAAAGGCAACGTATATACTGGCGCGACGGCGACGGGCGTGATTTGTGCCAGAGTAGATGGGAGCGGCATCGTAACGGACGGCATAAGCATCGAGTTGGGTGCAACTGCCACCATGACGAACGCTCTGGCGTTCAACGCAATGGGTGGTATGTCTTACCTGATGGACTTTGAATCGGTCGCGGGCTTCCTATCGACAAGTTCAGGTGCCACGACCCCAACGCACAAGCTGAAAGTCAATGTTGCCGGGGCCGACAGATACATCAAACTATTCTCTGATGCATAGAGGCGACTGGACGAATGCGAAAGCTGGACGTCCGTAACTATACCGTTCAAGATCTTGAGGGGAAAGCCCAACCATACAAGGTTAAGGAAAGCATTGTCTTGGTTCTGCTTGCTTCTGGCCCAGTCACAACGCATCAACTCAATATGCGAGAGTTACTGGATAGAGCCAAAATCAAGGACAAGATCGAGAAGGCCAAAGACTTCGTGTTGCTTGAGGATGCCGAGTTTGCCCAACTGAAGGATGCGTTTGAATCTTACAGGGGGTATGGCCCGTTTGAAGTAGAACTCTGCAAGCGAGTCGAGAACGCTGAAGCCGTAGATCCCAACAAATGAGAACGGTCGCAAAGACAAAGAACTGGAAGATACAGCAGGACGAGACAACTGGCAACTTCTATCAGACCACACAGATAGACTCAAGCGAGGCTTACGGCTTCTGGGACTGCTGGAAGCATTCTCCCTGCGGACACAAACTCAGACGCCCCCACTGGAGTTGCATTCACTGTAGATTCAGGGCAGTGGCTAACGGAAGACTGCCACGAGTAATCCCGGTCAAGCCCTTCACCCTGTTTATCAGGATCGGGAGAAAACACGAACGCATTAAATCAATCCTTCTGAAGAAGGCTCTGGAACTGGCAGAGTTTCTGATCAACTGATTCGCGCTAATTAGACGCCCGACTCGACTCTCCTCGATTCGAGGAGAATCGTAAATGGTAAAGGATAAAACCGAGAAGGTAATAGAAGTAGAAGATTTTTCAAGACGCGTGGTTGAACCCGTCAAGGAAGTTCAGAAGCCGTTTCTCGTCAAGCTGAAGTGCAAGCAATGCGGCCCGCAGGAATATCACACCGAGAATCCACCGAAATTCTTCTGCCCGAAATGCAGGGGAACTGAAGTCAAGGAGGCGCATATCTTTTGAGTACCTATCCGACCGGAAGCTGGAGATGGAACGTTCTAAAGCCGCTCTCTTATTCTGAGGAAGCAACGCCCGGAACTCTAGTGAGTGCGGCATCATCGTGGATCGGGGTTGTTCAGGATTATGACATGGGCCAGTCTTCAGACGATACGCCAATCCCACAATCCGCGAGCGTAGCGATGAGAGAGATTCTGCCGGGGACAAAGACTTACGACATAAGTCTCACTTGGATTCCAAGCAATTCGACTTTTGCGAAGTATGGTGTCAATGTGCCAGTAGGAACTGGAACGATTGCCAAGACATTCTCATTGGTGGGACAGACAACGGTAAGCTCAACGGCCGAATATCTGGCAGCGGTATATTGCGTTCCCAAGAAGTTCTCGATGAAGTGGACACAGGGCAAACCCCTGACGTTCAAGATGGACATAGCGGCCAAGTCAAAGGCGGCGACTGGATTGTTCAGTACAGTCGACCCGATAGGAACTGGAACCTGGGCGACCGATCCGGCAACTGCGTCTTGGGGCTTTGCGACTGGCGGGCTTCTGCCGTTTGCGTGGGGCGCGGCCAACCCGAACGCGATTGATTTCAATTGCGATGTTGACTGGGGAACCAAGTCGCTCAGTGGTGGCGGCGACGTTGAACCCTGGGCGAATCAATACACGCAGCAAACCGTCACTGGCTCAGTCTCATGCTACTGGGAAGACCTGACTTACCTGACAGATTTCCACGCACAGAATGGGCAAGATTTGGTCTGGGATCTTTCGTCCGGTTCGGCTCTGACCCTGACAGGCGCACATCTGAACAAAGCAGGTCATGACATCCCAATCGGCAACGCTGTCATTGAGAAGTACAACTTCCTAGCGGAGACGGCCGCCCTGACTTGAGGTGAAAAAGATGTCCTTTAAGTTGGCGGAGAAACCCGTCCTGATAGAAGGAGTAACGTTCATACTTCGAGAACTCACGTTCGGCGAGGAATGGGACTGCGTGAATCGGGCCTCGCATTTCGAGGGGCCAGTGAAGATCAGGGTTCTGAACAATATCGAGTTCGGCAAACTCATGTTGCAGGCGGCACTGGTGAAAGTCATAGATGTAGACGGCAAGGAATTTCAGATCCCTGACAAGGCCGAATACATACGCAACCTTCCAGCCAGAATAGGAGATGCCCTTGCATTGGAACTGACTAAGTTCTCAAGTCCCGGTGTCGAGGACCTGGCAAATTTTCAATCGCAATAGTAATTGAGGGGGAACATCCGTTGCTTTCGGTGATCTACTTGTCAATGGCGTGCGCCAAGTTAGGCATACCCATCTCTCTGCCCGAACTGTTGAACGCTCCCAAGAGACTCATCGAGTATCTGTCCTCATTCATAGACATCAAAGTCAAGATGTCGGGGGTGAACTGATTTGGAAATTCCGATAACGATCCGTGCCATAGACGAGTTCACTTCGGGCTTCAATTCAGTCGTCAATGTCTTCCAGCGCTTTGAATCTATCGCCATGCGAGTCGATGTTTCACAGCTCAGGCTCCAGAACTCTCAAGAACGAGTCGCACAGGCCGCCGACCGTCTCGCCGAGGCCCAATCGAGGGTAAGCGATGCCTATGATCAAGTGAATACAGCGGCACAGAGTCTTGCGAGTGCAGAACAAGGTTTGGCCTCTGCTCGTGTGACTGCAGGGATAACTGCCGCGTCGAGACTTGCCGACATTGAAGAACGCCTTAGCGGTCTGAGGGAGGACGCTACTGGAGCTGCGCTTTCAGTCAAGGAATCCGAACTTGGCGTTGAGCGATCTAGGACCAATCTAGTTGAGGCAAACGCGCGTGTAGTAGAATTAGAGACCCAACTTGCCGCCTTGCGATCTAAGGGTCAGGGCGGCACGGCTAAAGCCAAAGATCTGGAGGAGCAACTCGCAACCGCCAAATTCCGCGTACGAGAGGCAGGACTTCAGGTCGAACGCTCTGAATACAATCTCGGCGAAGCAAGAAACAGAGTAACCGACATCAGCAAGGACTTGACTGACACGGAAGGAGATCTAGAGGAAGCGAAAGCGATTACTGTGGAGCAGGATGAGAATGTTATTGACGCAACTGACGCCGTAGAGAAAGCAAGGAAGGAACTCACTACCGCAACCAAGGACGCGGAGAAAGCGGACAAGGGTGCAACTACCGCCAACTCCCAACTTGAAATAGCCCAGAGATCGCTTGAGGTTACCACCATTCGGGCGAATAAGGCGCAACAAGACTCCAATCTCTTGATGATTCAAGCCGGAGTGAATGTAATCCCGCAGATGCTTGGAAGTCTCACTATGGCGAGCGCGACTATGGGGCCTTTTGGTCTCGCCGTTGGCGCCCTAGGTATTGCGGTTGGTATTGGCGTTACTGCCATCACGCAGAACTGGGGTGGCGTTGGCACTGCGTTCAATAATGTCTGGAACAATGATGTTTCACCAAGGCTCGGTGACATCTCAACTGGAATTGACAAATTCAAGGATGAACACCTCACTCCCCTCATTGACAAGATAAACAATGACTGGGGTCCAGCTTTTGCGGGACTTGGAGCCCCTGGAGGCCCTATCGATAAAGTTCTTGGAATATTGGGCAACCTTGCCACTGCCCTTAGCACGACCTTAGTCAATGCAATCGATGGACTCCTTTCTGGTATGAAGAAATTCTTAGATTCCCCCATCGGACAAGCCTTCAAATGGTTTTTCGAGACTCTTCTTGACACAATCAGCCAGATAGCAAGTACACTAGCCTCGCTTGACATCAGCAAGATAGCTAGCAGGAATGTGATAACGCCCACTCCCGGAAGCATTCTGGCGCCAGCCACATTACCGGGGGCGATGACCTCGGGAGCTGGTGACCTTGCGGTCAAGAATGCCGCGCTACTCGCTGGCACTGTCGCTGGCAGCATGGTCGGGGCTGGACTTGCCAGCACCTACGGTGGCATCTCAGGCATTGCGGGAGTATTGGAAGGTT